>Ga0209647_1000027_pt1 | contig 117543 bp, 116 predicted proteins | sample GraSoi_2013_60cm_FD_185827 | JGI IMG/M metagenome (GOLD analysis project Ga0209647, IMG submission 185827) | Grasslands soil microbial communities from the Angelo Coastal Reserve, California, USA - Sample 9_17_2013_60cm (SPAdes) (version 2) | ecosystem: Environmental > Terrestrial > Soil >...
GACAAGACCCTTCGGTCAGCCCAAGGGCGACGTCCGTAATGTTGGGTCAGCCCGTCGCGCCGAGGACGCTATGCCGGTCGGTGGACGTCGTCCACTGCCTTCGAGGAACCCAGTTCCCAATGTGTCGTGCAGTTGGGGGTGGTGGCTGGAAGGGGGGCATGTCGGTTCGGCTGCTGGCCCTTGCCCGGAACTCTGGCGTCGCATCTGTCTTGCGGGCTGAGACTCTTGTGTCTGATGCCGAGCGGTTTGCTGGCTAGCTTGGGTTTGAGCTTCAGCGGTTTCTCGGAGGCCGAGGCAAGGTGCGGAGCCCTCCATGCGAGTAGACAGCCCCGCAACCTCCCTGTGGCCTGCGCCCCGGCCCCCGAGAAACCGCTCCCCGTCCTAGGAGACACCCCCAAGCAGCTCGTCAAAGCGCACAGCCGCCCGGCTCGGCGCGAGGCGTTGGCGAGCAGCCCGTCGCGGCTCAGCTCCCGTACAGCACGCTCCACAGCGTCCTGTTCGCAGCTCCGCAGATCGGTCTCCACCCGAAGGGCAAGCTCCAAGATCGTCAGCTGCGCCGGGTGCAGGAACAAGACCTGCGTGAGGACTGAGCGTTCCATGATCTCGTCCTCGTGAGAGGGCGGAAGCAAGCTCCGCCGGATATCGTCGTCGTGCATGGGAAAGCACTCCTTTCCTGTGCCACGCCCCCGGCTGTTAGCGCAGCGCGGGGGCACTTCGTTTGCGGTCGCGCGAGCGTAGCAGGACTAGTGGAGCTTTACTAGTCCGATCTCGCCTGGCGAGCCTCGCCTACATTTGAGAGCGTGTCCGGTCATGGGAGGACCAGATCAGCCACAACCCGCCCTCGGAGAGGCTGTTCGCCAGTTCCGCGAGAAGCGCGGCATCACCCAGGAACGCTTGGCAAATGATGCGGGAGTCACGACCGGCACCGTGTCCCTGGTAGAGCGAGGACAATCAAATCCGGCGTGGGGCACTGTCAAGTCAATAGCCAATGGGCTTGGCGTTTCGATAGTTGAGTTGGCAAAGCTCGCTAGCGATCTCGAAGGACAGAGCAGTTGATTACGCCTTGGTCTAGGGGAGATGTGATTTCCAAGGTACTTTTGTAGACAAGACTACGTCCCCTGCGCCGTCATCGGGAGAAAGCGTGGCTACCATCGGAGGAAGCGCGATGGCGCTCGGTGATGGCAGGCGGTCATTGGAAGTTGAATCAAAGACAAACTCTGCCAGTACCGATGGTTTGCCCAGACTACGCTTTTCTCGATCGTGGGCCTCTACCACCCATACCCAATGAGCAAGCCTCGCTAGTCGCAAGATGCGCTCGGCATCAGCTCCCCGCTGCTTGTCCAGTACCCCCTCCTTATAGCCAAGATTTGAGCGCAGAAATGTACGAAGGCTAATTTCTCCTCGCGAAAGAGACTCCGATAGGGTCCGCCAGGGCGCTGGTGCACCTTTACGGTTGCCGTAGGCTCTGATCTGCAGATAGGCTGCACTCTCAGCAGACTCACCACTCAAATAGACCTTGGGTGGCAGCGGGACCATAATGGACTGCCAAGGCGCGCGGTGATCCGTAAAAGGAGACGTGATGGTCTCATATGGTCCCCACTGATCATCACAGGCAATAAAGCGGATTCGTTTTCCCTCACGGAACCAACCCACAATGACAAAGGCATGGTTGTAGGTGCCGATGAGGACTGGGAAGCCAGCGTTGAGATAGCGGCAAATTACGCTGAAAATGCGAGTATCCCAATAGCCGGGTGGGCCGGGCTTGACTGGTGGATTCTCAACTCCTTGGACCACCGGCATCTTTGACAGGCCGTAGAACAATGCAGGTTGGCCTGTGGCGGCAAAGATTGCCTGAATTTGATTGAGAGTCAAGCCTGGAGAAGGTAGATCTCGCTCCGTTGTAAAAGCGGATGGCGACATGTCTACTAGCTGTGCCGTGAGTTGGCGTCCGGCCAGGCCTTTGAGATGGGCGGAGTAATGGCACATCCATGCAGCTACATGAGCGCAGCGTAGAAACTCACCATCTTGCTCGTAAAATGGTGCTCCAGTAACGGTTAGCGGCGTTCCAAAGAGCGATACGTGATCTGTAGCTAACGTCAGGACTGCATTCAAAAGCCTTTTGGGTGGCTTTAGCATTGTTCGGCCTACGCGACCATTTCCAGAGGAGCGGCCTATTGGCTTCAATGTTGAGTAGCCGATGTAGCCTGAGTTTTCGGGTAGGCGGTGTAGGTCGTCGGGTCTGAGCCGGCGGCGGAAGAAATGAAGACGCCTCGCGAACGCCGGGGTGTCTGCGAAGCGCTGCGACCAGAACGCGGAGTACTCGCTGCGAAAGTCTGGATCTACGTAGCGATTCTCCTCAACCACTGATCGGCAGCGGTTCGCGCGAGCGATCTCATAGACCCGAGCTAGGGGATCATTCGGCCGTGCGTCGTAGCGCTTGAGGAGGACTTGCCAGTCCTTATCTGAAGCGGGTGCATGAAGCCACCCGTGTGTATTCGGCGCCACCCAGGAGTCCATTCCTGGGAAAAGTTAGTTGATATGGAGAAGTCCCTCGTGACGCTCGGCGTTGCGCCGTGCGTCAACAACGGATTGCTGAGCATCTTGGTAGGCGGCTTGTTCCTCCGTAGAAACAGATCGCTGGGCCTCGTTGAGGTCCTCAAAGATCAGTTTCGACAGCCGTTTGGGGCTCTCTTTCCGAGTCTGTTTGGCGTTGGACGCGATCGTTCTCATCTCCTTGAGCGCTTCAGACCATATCCATTGAGCTTCAGCGGGCGGTTCCAAGGTGCTGTGCTCAGTACTGAGCACAAAGTACAGGCTACCTGCTACAACGGACGAAGAGATGGCGTCGCAAAAGAAGCAAGTCGCTACCCGAGTGTCGTCGGATGTCTGGGAAGTCCTGCAGATTGGTCTGCTGGTCGAGGGGGCGGACACGATGCAGGATCTACTTCAGCCGGTGGTTGAGGCGTACGCAGAAGAGCTCGAAAAGGCTGAGGAGGTGCAGGCAATTCGGGCCAATGCGCGAAAATTCCAAGACCGCAAACGCGGGATCACGCGCCTGCAGTCCACTCGATCAGAAAAGTCCAAGCCTCATCGCCGTGGCAGGGGGGCAGCCAAAGACTCGGCTTAAGTCGAGTAAGGGCGGGCTACACCGCGCTGGCGCGGCTGCGCCGAGCCCGGGCGACCCTCTTCTTGGCACCGGTGACATTGACCCGGTAGCGCAGTAGCTTCGGCGTAATCCCGTAATTGGCGGCAGCCTCGCGCTCGGAGAGTCCACGGCGAACCACGTCCATCGCCGCCTCCTCAGTAAGCAGAAGTGCCGCACCGAGGAACCGCGCCTCCTCCTCATGGTCCTCGTTGAGATGGCGACAGCCAAACGGGTCAAAGGCTGGGGCGGGGGGATGGTGCAGCAAGGCGTGCGCCGCCTCGTGGGTGATGTCGCTCGTCTGACGACCGGGATGGTGGGCGTCGTTGTAGACGATCACCCGCTTGTTCCCGCAGAAGACGGTCACAGCCGAGAAGGCGCCTCGGTCGATGAAGCAGAGCTGGCGGACCTCGGTGGGGATCGTCGCGGCATAGTCGGAGAGCGGGATCGCCGGGATCGCAAGCTGCTCGACCAAGGCCAGTGGTTGGAGGCAATCAAGCCCGCCGAGCCCGAGGTCGGCCCGCACTTCGGCGGCCAGCTCGTGCGCTTCGCTCTTGAAGCCGCGACGAAAGGCCATCGCGGCTAGGAGTCCTTGAATCGCTCGTAGGTGGCCTTGATCACGGCGTCGAGCGCATCGGCGCTCTCGGGGCTGAGGTGAGAATCGCTTCGCAGGTAGGTCGAGATCATCGCCAATGGCTCCGCCTGGCCACTCTGGTTCTTTTCGGAGCGGATGTAGTTGTCGGCATCGAGTCCGCTCCAGGCGCAAAGGGCGGCGAGGCTGTCGACATCGGGTCGCTTGCCCTGACCCATCCGCGTCAGGGTCGAAGCGCTCACTTTGGCCTCAGAGGCGACCTTCTTCCAGGTCAGATTGTGCGCTTGGCGCTGAGCGTCCAGTGCGGCGTAGAAGGCCACGACGTCGAAGCTTGCTCTTGACATATCTCTCCCCTGGTTCGATTCTTGCAATCTACAAGCAGATATGCAACGCTTCTGCAGGCTTAATTCGAGACTAGCAATTGATCATTACGACAGCAACGCAGTCGGTCCTGTCTCGAGCCGACGGCGTGGAGAGGATCAGATGTCCAGCAAGGTGGAGCAAAAGCAGAACAAGAAGCTAAAGGTTCGGGTCAACTACGGGGGGCGCGAGCATCCCTTCCACCCCGAGCCCGAGGAGTTGGCCGGAGCGTTGCGCGAGGAAGCGATGGACTTCTTCGGGATTGTCGCCGACCGCGAACAGCTGCGTCTCTATAGGTCCGACAACAGCGAGTTGGCTGATGGAACCGCGCTCGGCGCCTATGACCTGGCCAAGGACGAGGTGCTGATCCTGCGTCAGCCCCAGGGGGGCGGGCGGTGCTGAGAGTCAGCACCAAGATTCTGTCTGACTCCTTCGAGGTCTTCCGTTCCTGCGGAGGCGGGCGGGCTGAGTGCGTCGCCTATTGGCTGGGCCCGGGCGGCGAGGACACCTTGGTTGACCAGGTTGTGCATCCCAGGCACAGTGCCCACGCTGGTGGCTACGATGTCGACGGCAGCTGGCAGAACGAGCTCTGGCTGCGGCTCGCCCGCGAGGATCGGCGCTTGTTGGCGCAGGTCCACACGCACCCCGGGGAGGCATATCACTCTCACCGGGACGACGAAATGGCGGCTCTGCAGACGCCTGGTTTTTTCTCCTTGGTAGTGCCGGACTTCGCCCTAGGCGAGATTTCCCTGCGCGGGACCTATCTGGCCGAACGGGCCGGAGACGGGAGGTGGCTGGCGGTCGACACCACGAAGAGGATCGCTATCGAGAGCGGCTCTTGATGGAGATCACGGCAGCGGATGCGCTGACTAGGACGAGCCGGCTTGTTAACGAGCAGTTCTTCGCCGGGGCGGCCGAGTCCACAAGGATCGGCGCGGCACTGCCCCGGCTGAACGTGGTGGTTAATTGCGACGCCGCCAACGCCGAAACAGAAAACGGCCAGCAGGTGATCATCAACCTGGCGTTGCTGGTTGCGCGGATGGGAATCCGCGTCGAGCTGGACCTACCCGAGGTACCGCTCTTGAGACCTCGGCCGCCGCTATGCCGTGAGGGCCTAGTCTCGGCGCTGATTGAGCTCGGCCGCGATCTTGTTCCCGACGCCGAGATCGCCGCCCGAGGGGCGGGGTATCCGTGTCTGGAGTTCGTGATCGGTGACACTCCCTACCTGTCACCTGGCGTGGCGGTACGGGTCTGCGGCGATGAGTGGAGCCTCGAGCTCAGCAATGCGAATACTGATGTTGGGTGCCGGTGGGGCGACGGCCTGCCGTTCGGTGCCTTCGCTGCCGCTGGTGCCGGGGCGGCCGAGGCACTGCGGGCGGCCCTCGGCCCGCTGGCGAAGCTGGTGGGAGCCCCCCTGCAGGTACAACCTCACCGCTTGGAGGTGGGCGTTTCGATCTCCTGCGACCTTCGCGACTACTTTCCGGAACTCTCTGCCGGGGTGCCTGAACTGGGACGGCTCGATGCGGTCAGCGGTGGTGCGATCGTCAGTAACGCGGTGGCCGTACTGCGTGGGGCCGACGCGTCGTCGCAGCTGCGGGTGATCGAGAGCGACGTTCTGGAGGCAAGCAACCTGAACCGCTACTACTACTCGCGGGGCCGCGAAATCATGCTGCCCAAGACCGACCACCTGATCTCCCAGAGTGACGAGAGCTTCAAGATCGAAGGCATGAGGTTGCGGCTGGAGGCGGAGACCTTGGCAGACGTGGGTGCGTTGACCGATCGGGTGATGGTGGGTGTCGATCACATCCCATCCCGATGGCTGGTTCAGGAAGCGGCACCTGCCTGGGTGGGGGTCGGGGCGACCCAGAGCCTTTCGACCCTGGTCTCCTCCCATCGCCCGGCCGAGCCGTGCGCGGGCTGCTTGCATCCGCGTCCGCTCCCGGCCGACTCCGAAGCGGCGACTATCTCCTTTGTCTCATTCTGGGCCGGCCTGCTGCTGGCCATGGAACTGCTTTGCGAGGTCGAGGGTCAGCGGCCGGCGGCACAATCCATCTACTGCGAACCTTTCGGCTACAACGGCCCCCATCTGATGCGACTTGACGTTGCGGCTCAACCACAATGCCCAGTGAGATGTTTGGCCTCGCGTAAGCGAGCAGCCTGAATGAAAACGAAAGGGTGGAGAAGGGCCCATTGGGCAGCAAGCGATCCTCGCTGCCCAAATCGACGCCCATTGTGCGTAATTGAAGGTAATTCGCAGCCCGTGCGTCACGAGGTGCATCGGCTTTGCGAAGCCGAAAACGCCCACTCGTCCAACTCCCTTAGGAGGGAGTCGCTCTATCCAGCTGAGCTATCGGGGCGGGTCTGGAGATTGTCTCGCAGATGGCTCTGCTGATGAGGATCGACCGCCGGCTCCTGCAATCAGATCTTGGCACCAGGCGACGGCCAACTCGGCGGTCTCGATTGCTCGACTGCGGTTCAGGGTGTCAATGGGCGCATCGTCGTATCTGAATTCAGCTGCCCAAGGAGTGAGCCAGCCGACCGAGTGCAGGCCGAGGTCCACCTCAACGGAGTTCTGATTGGCTAGGGCGATCAGATAGTCGAGGTCGTGGGTCTTGGGAAAGTCGACGCCGTCCAGAGTGAGTGCGACCTTCAGCGCCTTCTCGACCGCCTGCTGGACGTTGAAGCCAACGTGATCGTCATCCACCTCTGGGTCGGGCGCGAGCTTCCGCGCTACCACCAAGTCACCGGCGGCCTTGCCGGCGAGCAGTTCCGCAACTTCCAGCTGCTCAGGATTGAGCGAAGACTTGCCCATCGCGCATGGCGTGGTAGACCATCGTCCCCGGAACCTTTGCTCGCCGTGCTGCCGACGCCTCGTCGAGAACGATGATGTCGACTGGCAGGAGGATGTCGTCAAGGGCGTGGCGGAGGCGGTCCCACTCTTTGAATCGGTTCTCCACCTCCGGCTCGATGACGAGAAAGTCAACATCGCTGTCGGGTCGCTCCTCTCCGCGAGCGTGGGAGCCGAACAGGATCACCTTGGAGTCAACGCCGGCAGCCTCGGCCAGCGCCTTTCCGGCTTGGTCGACCAAGTCGCGAGATGCCATGTCGACACGGTAGCGGAGCATCCTGCGGACGATGCAATTCATTGGGCAGCGGGTCGTTCTCGCTGCCCAAAACGGAATAGAACCAGGGCAATCGACGGGAATAGGCCGCCGCACGAAGCACCGCACAGACCGCTGTGTAGAGCCGAAAACGCGCACTCCTCCAGCTCGCTTAGGAGGGAGTCGCTCTATCCAGCTGAGCTATCGGGGCTGGGTGGCCCATCGTAGACGCCGGTCAGCTGTGCCTCGGCCCAGACTTTGGTTTGTTCGACCAAGGAGCGCATTGCCGGTCGATCGGGGACGGCCTCGGGTTGGCGTGCATAGCGAAGCTCCGCGGCCCACGGGCTCAGATTAGGAAGATCGTCCGCCTGGTCGGGCTTGGGAATGCCCACGCCATCCAGCAGCGTGAGCAGGTACGCGATGTTATGCGTGCGCTCGTACGAAACCTCATTGTGCGCGAGGACAGCCTTGATCATCTTCTCGACGGCTTGCTGAGCGTGAAACCCAAGCCCATCGTCCGGGATGTCGTCTTCGCCAATGAGCCGGAGAAGATCTTTTCGTCGCCGGCCGCCTTCTCCATCAGGAGCAGGGCGAGATCGTCGCCGCTACGCGGCTCCGACGCCAATGACTTTCCCCTCACACAGAGCATCGTGGATCATCGTGCCCGGAAGGCCCCCCCATTCGCGCACGTGGTCTTCGCTGGCGACCACCACATCTGCGGGTACACCAAGCTCGCCGACGAGCTTCGCGAGCCGCACCGACTCGCCAAAGTGATCCTCCACCTCCGGCTCGATCACCAGGAAATCGAAGTCGCTGTCGGGCTTCTCCTCACCGCGGGCGTAGGAGCCGAACAGGATGACCTTGGAGTCGGCTCCGGCAGCCTCCGCCAGCGCCACCCCGGCTTTGTCGATCAGGTCGCGAGATGCCATGGCGACACGGTAGCGGAGCAAGCTGCCGACAATGCAATCCAATGGGCAGCCGCCGCCCAAATCCACGTCAAATCGCGTGTAATCGAACCAAATCCGCAATGCAGAGACTAGGAAGGAGTCGCTCTATCCAGCTGAGCTGTCGGGGCCGGTGTGGAAATCCTAGAGCTAATTGCCGGTGGCATCGAGATCCTCGAGGCGGCTAGATCGCGGGTCCTGCCGGCTGCCTGCTTCATCTTCCGCAAGTCGTCCAGGGCGCAGACGGCCACCTTGACGCCAAGGATCTCCGCCTCAACAGAACGGTCATTCAGGTCGTCGAAGTTGGGCACGCCGTCAAGACCTTGGACAATGTCCAGGCGGCCAAGGTCGGTTTCGATGGGCACCTGTTCGGCGCCTAGGGCGAGGCCGCCGACCATGACGAACTCGACTTCTGCCTCCGTCAGCCGGCGAAGAATCTGATTGAAGGCTGGCGAGCTCAACCTTTACGGGCTACGCCAGCGAATTGGAGCAGCTTGTGGCTCGGGGCAATCGTCTCCGCCAGACTCACACTCATCGGTCGCTGAGCATCCGCCCGCAGTCGCTGCACCCGAACTGCCTCGGCGCCCGTCGTCCCATCCGGCGAGGGCGTGTCGAGTCTCTCGGTCGATCGCATGCGAACACGGTACCGGAGCAGTGGATGGCCTCGCGTGATTGGGCAGTGGCTGCCCAATTGAGATGAATCGTGGGTAATCGAGCCGCATCCGCGACACGCGGCAGGACGATGCCTTCGCTCTGAAGCGCCGAAAGGCGCGGCTCCTCTGCTTCGATTAGGAGGGACCGCTCATCCAGCTGAGCTATCGGGGCCCTCCGGCCCGTTGTAGAGGTCTAGCCGAGGCTCCACAGATCGGCAGCGCTAACTGCCCTTGGCGCGTGGAGATCCTCGAGGTCGTTGTGCAATGTAGTCGTGCGCACTGCTACTCGAATTGGTACAGTGACAGTCATTTTTCAGTACCACTCAGGTTCCACACTGTTAAGTGTCGGAAAAAGAGCGCCATGTCCCTTGCGTCGGGTCGTTTCGAAGAGACACTAACCGACGTCGGCCCAATGAAGGCCGTTTCGTACGGCGCTCCCGCCGGAAGTGGGGGCGGTGAGTAATCGATTACACAGGGAGGCGTACCGACTGATGCTGAAAGCAATTCGCAGGAAGCCGAGCCCGTCCACCGCGATCGCGGTAGTGGCTCTTGTCTTTGCAATGAGTGGCGGCGCACTTGCCGCCAAGAATCACACCACGGGCTCGGCTGAAGCCTCGAAGCAGGGGAAGAAGGCCAAGCGAGGACCGAGAGGGCCACGGGGTCCGCGTGGCCTCACCGGACCGCAGGGAGCTACCGGAGCGCGGGGAGCCGTAGGACCTCAGGGCCCGAAGGGCGATACGGGCGACCCGTGGACCGCGGGTGGCTTCCTTCCCAGCGGCGCCTCTCTTGGCGGCACCTGGGTTGCCGGGGTCGGCCCCGAATTGTTTGCCGGAAAAGGCGCCGCCGCCGCCTCTATCTCCTTTGGACTGCCGCTGCACGCGCCGCCGACGATCGTGATCGTCAAAGAAGGAAAAGAAGGCAAAGAACATGCCGCGGAATGTCCGGGGAGCGTGTTCTTCCCGAAAGCGGCAAAAGGCGATCTCTGCCTTTACACGGCCAAAGAAGCCGAACTTGAACTCCAGGCGGCCGCGCCGTCGCCGTTCGGGGCGATCATCACGTTCTCGGGCACCCCAGGTACGGGGAGCGCTGGCGTCTGGGCGGTTACCGCGCCGTAGAGATTGAAAAGGACTCGCCCGCGCGGCGCCCAGACGCCGTGCGGGCGAGATTGACCGACCGTTAGGATAAGAGAAACAGAGCAGTTCTTTGATCGGATCGCCGGGGGGAGTCTTGTGAGGGGGAACTCGAGGATTAACTGCACACGACGAGCTGTCGTCATCTCGAAAGGCGACGCCGGTCGGCTGCCGATCGCGCTGAGCCTGCTGGCCATCGCGGCGCCTCTGCTTCTCGCCGTGGCCCCTGCGCAGGGAAACACTGGCTACGAGCTTGCCAAACCTGATTCGGTGCTTGTCTCGGGCATCGAATTCCCGCATGGCGTGGCGGTCGACCAGGCCAACCATCGCGTTTACGTCGCGGTGGTCAGCGACGACGGCTTGAACCATGCTCCCGGCGAGATCCGTCGGTTCGAGAGCAACGGCGTGGCAGCCGGGACGTTCTTCGGAGGAGCTGAAGCCTTTTTCTCCGGGGTTGCCGTCAACCCGGTGACGCAGGGATTCTATGGATCTCAGGTGCGGGTGGAATCGCCGTTCGGCAATTTCGGCACTGCGCAGATGGACCCGTTCTCGTCCACTGGCGTCATGTCTACGCCTTTTCCGCTGAGCGTCAACGACGTCCTCCCCCAGATCGCCACCGATTCGACGGGCGACGTCTACTTCCCTGATGCCGCCACGGATTCGGTGAAGGTGTACGACTCGGCCGGCGCCTTGCAGGAAACGATCAAATGCAACGGGTGCCCTGGCGGTGGCTTCGGCAGGCCGGTCAGTGTCGCCATCGACTCCAAAGGCGAGCTCTATGTCGCCGACTTCGCTCCCGATCGCGTCATCAAGCTGACGGCTCCCGGAGGGGCGTACGGATTCAACTCCGTGCTGCAGAGTGGCCGCGGCGCCGTGGCCGTCGGTGTCGACCCCTCGACCGACGACGTGTTCGTCGGCGACTTCCCGAATGGCAAGAACTACCACGTGATCGCCTACAACTCGTCCGGGTCGCAGTTCGACGATTTCGGCGCCGGCCTGTTCATCAACCCGCCCTTGGGCGCCATCGCCGCGGCCCAGATCGCCGCCGACGCGACTACGCACAAGCTGTATCTAAGTGAGACGAACAAGATCTACGTCTTCGAAAGGGTGCCCATCGGCCCACCGTCGGCGACGGCCAATCCCGCATCCGGAGTGGCCCAGCTCGGGGCGACGCTCAACGCGACGGTCAACGCCAAAGGGCATGCGGTGCTCGAATGCGGATTCGAATACACCGATGAGGCTGATTTCCTCAGCAATGAATTTGCGAACGCGTCCGGCCTGCCTTGCTCAAAGCTGCCCGACGGCTCGGCAAACACGGCGGTTCTCACTGGCGCGTCTGGCCTTTCGCCCAGCACGGCCTATCGCTACCGGGTGACCGCGACCAGCAACGGGGGCTCGGTCACCAGCGGCAACCAAGTCTTCGAAACCCTTCCCGCGGTCCCCCCGACGGTCACGATGGAACCGACCCTCTCCGTGACCCAGACCGCTGCCACGCTCAAGGGAAAGGTCAACCCCCATGGGGGTTCGGTCTCGTCTTGCCGGTTCGAGTTCGGCACGGACCTGTCGTATGGGAACGTAGCTCCCTGCCCGACGCTGCCAGGAACGGTGACAACCGAGGTGATGGAGGGCGGCAATCTCACCGGCCTGACGCCGGGGACCACGTACCATTCCCGGCTGGTGGTCAGCACGAACGCCGGCACTTCCGCGGGGAGCGACGCCGAGTTCACAACCGTGAGCGCGTCCATCCCACCGGGGGTTGGATCGACCGGGCCGCCGGTCACGGACCCGGGCGTGACGCCGCCCCCACTGGAATGCAGAAGGGGCTTCCGGCGCCAGTTGACCGGTTTCGGGGACCGGTGCGTAAAGGTCTGCAAGAGGGGTTTTCGCAAGCAGCGGGTTCGCGGCAAGGTCAGATGCGTTAGGAGGGGGCCGGGGGACAGGCGCCGGCGCAGGCACGCGGGCCGCTAGGCGCACGTATGCGTTTGCGGCTGGCGTGCAACCCCCGGGCGAGCTCGGCGGCTAGGACTGCTCAGGCGTAGAGGCTCTCGCTGGCCAGCTCCTGGGCGCGGCGGCTCCAGAGCTTGACCTGCACGAAGATGTCGTCGCCGTAGCCCTCGAGGGCGTCGAGGGCGATCAGGGTGAAGCGCTCATCGGAGACGACTTCCTGGTCGACCGTCTCCATGTCCAGCTCCGCGGTGGCGGCAACAGCGCCGCGGACAAGGGGTCGTCCCCAGACCAGCGTGACCGCGCCGGCCCTCCCGTTCTCTCCCCGCCACCTGCCGATCACGTCGTCGTTGAGGTCGATGCGCCAGCCTGGATTCTTCTCGGCCAGGACATCGGTGAAGTCGGCAGTGGCGTGGAAGTTGCCCGGCTCGCCCTCTTTCGGCAGCTCATAGGAGACGTGGCCGAACAGCTCCAGCGTGCCATCCGGCCCATCGGCGCGTGCCGTCGCCGGCACCCAGACCCGGCCGCCCCAAGCGCGCTCGGGGAACCACTCGACCTTAGCTGGGATCTCGATTCCGTCGGGGAGGTCATCGATTCCATCGCAGGCCTTGCCGAACTCGGCGACGAGTCGCTCGGCGAAGCGCCCGTGCGGAATCCCCTCCTGGGTGGAGTCGGCGACGAAGCGCGGGATTGGGCGCGGGTTCGGCGGCATGTCAGAGACAGTCTCTTAGATCGGCCGCCGCCCGCTCGGGCGGGTAGATGTTGATGTCGACGCCGGCGCCCAGCTCGAAGCCGGCCTTGATCGTCAGCCGCGGGGCGATGTCGACGTGCCAGTGGAAGGCATCGGCGCCGCGCGGCGCCGTGGCGACCCACAGGTTGAGCTCGGGCGGGCCCTCGAAGCGCTTCGCGAGGAGTCGCAGCGCCGTGTGGATCATCGCCGCGCCCCCGGGGTCCTCCTCGAAGCGAGCCGCCGCGCGGCGCGGCACGACCCTCAGCTCGTATGGAGAGCGTGAGGCCCAGGGGCAGATCAGCGCCGCCTCGTCGTCGATCGCGACCAAGCGCTCGCGGCGACGCACCTCCTCGACCAGAACGTCGCTGAGCAGGCCGCCGCCCGCGGTGCGTTCGCTGTAGGCGCCGGCCCGCTCGCGCTCCCGCGCGACCGCCGCCGGGACGAAGGGGAGCGCGTAGAGCTGAGCGTGGGTGTGGGGGAGGGAAGCGCCGGCGCTCGCCCCCTCGTTGACGACGAGCTGCACGTAGGCGGCTTCGGAGTGGGCACGCATCCGCTCGCGCCAGGTGGCGATCGCGCCGAGAAAGCGTTCCTCGCTCAGCTCGGCCATCGCGGTGACGTGCTCCGGCGCATTGACGATGACCTCGTGGGCGCCAACCGCCGGCCGCGAGGCGAAGAGGTCGGGCTCACCGGCACGGCGCGACTCCAGCAGCGGATCGCCGGCGCTGGCGAAGGCGCCGGCCTCGCCGCTGGTCCCTCCGGCGCGCGGTTCCTTACTCAAGCTATTGGCGATTAAGGAACCACGCTCCGGAGTTTGCAACGCCGGATAGAGATTCGGCACCACGCGGCTCGTCCAGCCTGGCGTGTCGGGCTCACCGCCACCGGGCCGCACCGCATAGACCTCGGGTGGCGTCTTCTCCTCTCGTCCCTCGCAGAAGGGGCATCCCTCCGCCCCCTTCCGCTCGCTCGTGGCCCGCTTGAATCCCTCCGGCCGGTCGGCCCTGCCGGGCGCAAGGATCGTCCGCAGCCCGGACAGCTGGTCGATGCGGATCTCGGGCGCGCTCAGGAGTCGGAGGGGGGCTTGAGGAACGGTTTGAGCATGTCCATCGGCAGCGGGAAGACCACCGTCGTGTTCTGATTGCTGCCGATTTCCAGCAGCGTCTGCAGGTAGCGCAGCTGCAGTGACGCCGGGTTCGTGCTGATGATGTCGGCCGCGTCGGTGAGCTTCTGTGCCGCCTGGAACTCGCCCTCGGAGTTGATGATCTTGGCGCGGCGCTCGCGCTCGGCCTCGGCCTGGCGGGCGATCGCCCGCTGCATCTGCTCGGGGATCTCGACGTCCTTGATCTCGACCGCGGTCACCTTGACGCCCCAGGGCTCGGTCGACTCGTCGATGATCGTCTGCAGCTCCTCGTTGAGCCGCTCACGCTCCGACAGCAGCTGGTCGAACTCGGCCTTGCCCAGCACCGAGCGCAGCGCCGTCTGCGATATCTGCGAGGTGGCGAGCAAATAGTTTTCGACCTCGACGATCGCTTTGCGCGAGTCGACGACGCGGAAGTAGGCGACCGCGTTGACGCCGGCCGGGACATTGTCGCGGGTGATCACCTCCTGCGGCGGGATGTTGAGCGTGACCGTGCGCAGGTCGACCTTGACCATCCGGTCGATCATCGGGATCAGCAGGATCAGCCCCGGTCCCTTTTGGGCGATCAACCGGCCGAGCCGGAAGATCACACCGCGCTCGTACTCGCGCAGGACCCGCACCGAGGACCCCAGCACGATCGCCACGAAGATGACCAGGACGGCAAGCACTACCAATCCTGCACCCATCAGCTTGCTCCTTCTTCAGCGGGGCTCTCGGACGGCGGCTCGGGCCGCACCACCAGGGTCAGTCCCTCGACCGCCTCGACCTTGACTCTATCCCCTGGTCGCAGCAGCCCTCCCTCCCCGGCCAGTCGTGCCCGCCAGAGCGTGCCCCCAGTCCACACCCGGCCCACCGGATCGAGCGGGGTGCGCACCTCGGCGACAGCGCCGATCAGCTCCTCGTGACCGCCCCGAACCGGCAGCTCCCGGTGGGCCGCGAGCACTTTGCGGGTGACGACGAAGAAGCTGACTCCGGAGAGGATGCCGAGCGTGATCAGCGCCGGGCCGGCCCAGTCGCTGGCGCTCGAGTTGGCATCGGCGGTGAGGGCGAGGACCCCGCCGGCGATCAGGCCGGCTGCCCCGAGCGTCGCCAGCACGCCGCCGGTCGACAGCAGCAGCTCCGCGAGCAGCAGGCCGACCCCGATCAGCGCGACGGCGACGAAAAGGTCCATGCCCCGATTATCCGCTTTCCGTGCTGCTGCCGAGCGCGTAGCGTTCGATGTCGGCATGCAGTTCCGCCGCGTTGCGGTAGGGGCCCTGCTTGAGATTGACCAGGTTGCCGTGGCGATCGTAGAAGGCGGTGTCGGGGAAGCCGAGGTCGGCGCCAATGCTTTCAGCGATCCCTTTGCCCGGATCGGTGTAGCTGGGGTAGGGGACCGGCGCCTCTTCGAGGAAGGTGGTCGCCGCGTCGTTGGAGTCCTCGCTGTCGATGCCGAGGAACGCGACCCGCTTGCCGTAGCGGGCGGCAGCGTGCTGGAAGAGCGGGAACTCGAAGCGGCAGGGCCCGCACCAGGAGGCCCAGACGTTGACGACCGCCGGGTAGCCGCGCAGCGCCGCGATCCGCTTCTCGTAGGCATTGTTGTCGCCAGGCAGCAGCTGGTTTGCCTGCTTGTGCAGTGCCGCTAGCGGCGCGGGTGAGCCGGCCAGCGCCTTCGCGTAGTCGGGATGCTTGCCGCCGTAATCGCCGCCGCCCGAGGAGCCGCAGCCGGCTGCGATCAGGACCGCTGCCACAGCAATCATCAGGGCAATTGGGAAGGTTGACCGCAACGGTCTCAATTCAATGTTTACAATAGGCGTGTCCGGTTCGCCGTATGCGAGCCGCTCGAGTGCGCTGGGGGGAAGGAGAAGCCGACCTCCCGGCATCCTCGTCTAAGTCTTCCCGCCGGCACGCGCCGCGTCGCCGCGGGAACGAAAGCGCACAAGCCTTCATGGCCAAGACCAGCGAAGTTGCCGCTCCGGCGGCAGTTCCCTCAAGCGCCGACATCGAGCGGGCGGCCGCGTTTGCCCGCGAGCCGCTGCTGCTCGACGGCGAGGGGCCCGAGGCGCTCGCACCTGGAACCGCCCGCCGCCGCGCCCTCGACGCGGCGCTGAAAGAGCTCGGCGAAGGGGCGGAGGAGCCTTCGATCCAGTGGCGCCGCGATTTCTCGCTGCTGCTCGGTCTGGAGCGGCTGCTGGCCGATGAACCGCCGAAGCTGCGCGACGGCGCCGAACTCAACCCGCACCAGGTCGACGCGCTCTCCGGAACCCTGACCGAGCTGATGTCCGAGCAGCAGACGGCGGCTGAAAACGGCGACGAACTCGGCCTCGCCGATGTCGCCGAGTCCGCTACCGATGGAAAGGGGTCACCGGACGACGATGAGGAGGAGCCGGAGGAGCTGGCCCCCGACGAGGAGCCTCAAGACTGGGAGGAAGAGCCGGCCGAGGACGACGACGAGGAGGCTGTCGCTGAGGCCGCAGACGATCCCGGCGCCGCGCGTCGCTTCTGGTTCGAGCACGCGACCGGCGCCGGCAAGACCGTCGCCGCGGTCGGCTTCATCGATGCCACCCGCACCGGCGGCGTCCTCATCCTCACCCACCGCCGCAACCTGGTCGACCAGTTCATCGGCGAGATCTCCGACCGTGGCTACAAGGAGCGGCTGCGCCCGCCGCTGCTCGGCGATCGCGACGACCCCGACGGGCCGGTCACCGTCGAGACCTACCAGTGGTTCGTCCGCAACCACAAGAAAGTCTCCGACGCCTACTCGATCGTGATCTGCGACGAGGCGCACACCGCGCTGGGCGAGAAAACCAGCGCCTGCATCCGCGCCTGGACCGGCCCCGTCTTCATCGGCATGACCGCGACCGGGGCGCTGATCGCCCGCCACGTCGCCGACCTCTTCCCGACCCAGACCTCGCGCTTCGACCTCGCCCAGGCGGCACGACGGGGCGTGATCGCGCCGCTGCGCTGCATGCGCATCCCGCCCGGGCCGGGAGTGCGGACGATCGCCAAGGTGCCGCTGCGCAAAGGCGAGGTCGACCAGGACTTCGATCAGGAGGAGCTGGCCGCTCTGCTCGACCAGGAGCCCTTCAACGTGGCGATCGCCGACCTATACAAGACCCGCTTCAGCAAGACCCCCGGCGTCCTCTACACCGCCGGAGTCCAGCATGCCAAGAACGTCGCCAAGGCGCTGAAAAATGCGGGGATCGTGGCCCGCGCCGTTTCCGGCGAGACGCCGAAGCGCGAACTGGCCGAGATCCTCGCTGCCTTCGAGCGCGGCGAGGTCGACGTGCTCTGCAACGCGATGCTTCTCGCCGAGGGCTGGAACTCGCCGCGGGCGACGATCTGCATGCACCTGGCGCCGACCGCCTCGCGGCGCATCTACCAGCAGCGGGTTGGTCGCGTCACCCGGCGGGCGCCGGGCAAGGAGGCGGGCCTGGTGATCGACTTCGTCCACCCCGCGACCACCCACGATGAGACGATCGTCACCTTGCACAGCCTGCTCGACCGCGACGTCTACCGCGGCGGCGCGATTGTGGTTGGGCCGGTGCGGCGCGGCCGCGGCCGCCGGGTGCGGGTCGAGCGGCGGATCGTCCCCGTCTCCGAGGACTCCGAAAAACGCACCCAGGTGCTCGAACGGGAGCTGTGGCGGATCGCGGTCGAGAACCTCGACTACCCCGAGCAGCATGCCTGGGCGGCCCTTGCCGGCGCGCGCGTCAACCCGCAGAACTGGCGCCGGGCGCGCTCGATGCTGCAGAACGACCGCACCAAGGAGCTGCGCCGCCGCTTCCTGCTGACCTGCGTGCAGCGCAACCGCAACTCGCAGCTGCGACTGAAAGCGTTGGCCGAGATCGCCGACCTGGGCGACCCCGACGCCTTCGATGACGCGATCGACATCGTCGGCAGTTGGAGTCGCGAGGACAAGCGGGCGGGGACGAAGGCGCTGCTGCAGGCGCTGGTCGACAAGCGGATCGGCCGCCGCGACCAGGCGCAGGCGTGGGTCTGGCGGCTCGCCTCCTACACCCCCGAGCTGCACGAAGAGTACGCCGTGCAGCGCTGGCCGGAGACGAAGCGGCTGCTCGGCCTGTTGGTCAACTCGTCGGGGCGGGCGCACGGGCGCAACGCCCGCCGCCTCGTCCACGCGTCGCGCAAACAGGACCGCCGCTTGGCGGTGGCGCTGCTCGCCGGCGCCGTCTCGCACACGCCCGAAGGCGAGGAGGTGCTGCGCGGGGCGCGGATGCGGATGGCCCGTAAACCCTCGGCGACCGCGCGCGAACTGCTGCGCAACTTCCCCAAAGGCGGCAAGAAGCGGCGCAAGCGGAAAAAGGGCAAGGGCGGCGGACAGGCAGCAGACGGCGGGAACGGGGCGAAACCGAAGAAGCGTCCGGCGCGCCGGACGGCGAAGGGCGCCGGGGAGAATGGCTCAGAGCCGGAGATGGACCTCGCCGGCGCCGAGGACGACGCGATCGCCGCCGGCAGCGACGACGACTAGGTCACCCGAGTCCTCAATTCCGTCGGCGACTCCGGCGCCGCCGTTCCAGGAGACCTCGCGACCGTACAGCGCATCGCGGTCTCGCCAGGCACCGAGTATCGCGTCGCGGTCGGCTTCGACCCAGCGGGCAAGGTGACGGCTTAGAACTGCGGCTGCGGTGGCGGGGGTCGGGGGAAGTCCCGCCGGAGCAACAGCGGGGAGGCTCCGTCGGGACTTCCCCCGACCCCCCGCGCTCGAGCAGAAGATCGAGGTCGCCGTCTCCCTGAGGTCGGACGGGAACTCGCCTGGAGCGATCGAGAGGTTGAGCCCGACGCCGATCACCGCCCAGCCGTCCTGCGGCTTGGCCTCGATCAGCACGCCGGCGAGCTTGCGTCTCTCGACCCAGACGTCGTTGGGCCACTTGATCCGGCACTCGAGCCCCGGCTCTAGCTCCTCCGCCGCTTCGCAGACCGCGAGCGGTGCCGAGAGCGGCAGCAGCAGGTGACGCTGGTCGAGTGGGCGCAGGACCGCCGAATAGAGCAGCGCCTTGCCGGGCGGAGCTGTCCAGCTGCGCCCCTGCCGTCCCCGCCCCGCGGTCTGCTCGGCAGCGGTGACGACGGTGCCGCCGGGGGCACCGGCCTCGACCAGCTCCCGTGCCCGGGCGTTCGTGGAATCCGTAACCCGAAAGTGCCGATGCGGCGCCCCGAACGTCATCACGATCGGAGCAGCCGACTTTCACCCCACGATGGTGTGGGAAAGGTCGGCTGCGGCTGCGTTCTAATCATCCTGCCCGCGCCGCATCGGTCAACAGCGCATCGATGAGGCCGTCGACATCGTGGCGCTCCGCCTCGACCTGGACCTCGAGGCCCGCGTCCCGGACCGCCTCGCTGGTGATCGGGCCGATCGAGACGACGCGGGCGCCAGCGGGGAAGCGGTCGCCGAGAGCCTCGGTCAGGTTGCGCACGGTCGACGACGAGGTGAAGGTGACGTAGTCGGCGTTCTGTGCTGCCTCGATCGCCGCGGGGCCCGGCGTCTCGCGTACGGTCTCGTAGAGTGCGACGACATCGACCTCGGCGCCGCGGTCGCGCAAGGCGTCGGGAAGGACGTCGCGGGCCTCGGCGGCGCGGCCGACCAGGACCTGCCGACCCTCCACCTCGACCCCTTCCAGCGCCTCGACCAGGGCCTCGGCGACGAATCGCTCGGGGACGATGTCGGCCTTGATCCCGTGCTTGGCGAGGGCTCGCGCGGTGCCGGGACCGACAGCGGCGATCGTCGTGCCGACCCCCGCCAAGGCCCCGCTGGCGCTCTCCCCTACCTGCTTGTTTTTCAGTGCCCCACCAAGCGCTCGCGCATCGAGGCCGGCTTCGGCAAGCGCCTCGAACAGCAGCCGCACTCCGTTAGGGCTGGTCAGGCAGATCAGCGCGTACTCGCCGATGTGCTCGACGGCCTGCCGCACCTCCTCGCTCGCGATCCGCGGCTCGATCCGGATCGCCGGCAGCTCGACGACGTCGGCGCCGAGGTCGCGCAGGGTCGCGGCAAGGCCGCTGGCCTGAGCGCGTGCACGGGTGACGACGATCCGCTTGCCGTAGAGCGGCCGGCGCTCGAGCCAGGCGAGCGCTTCGCGGCGCCGCACCACCGAGCCGACGACGATCAGCGCCGGTGCTCCGATCCCATCGCGCTCGACCGCCTCCGCCAAAGTTCCCAGCGTGGCGACGACGGTGCGCTGCCCCTCCATCGTGCCGCGTTCGATCGCGGCGGCGGGCTCATCGGGATCGCGGCCGGCGGCGATCAGCGCCGCCGCGTTGTCGCCGAGGCGCTTGACGCCCATGTAGAAGACGAGGGTGCCGGGGAAACGTGCAAGAGCGCCCCAGTCGAGTGCCGTCTCGTCCTTCTCCGGGTCCTCGTGCCCGGTGACGAAGGCGACCGCCGAGGCGTCGTCACGGTGCGTGACCGGGATCCCGGCGTAGGCGCTCGCCGCGACTCCGGCGGTGACGCCGGGAACGACCTCGAACTCGACCCCGGCAGCGCGCAGCGCTTCGCCCTCCTCGCCACCGCGGCCGAAGACGAACGGGTCGCCGCCCTTCAGCCGCACCACGCTCTTACCTCCCCGCGCCGCCTCGACCAAGCGCCCATTGATTTCCCCCTGCCCCACCGACGTGCCGGTAGTTGACCACCTATGGGGTGGGTCAACTACCGGCACGTCGGTGGCTGGAGCCTTGCCTACGTAGGTGAGCTCGGCGTCCATTCGAGCGCCGTCTAGCGCCCCGGGTGGGATCAGGCGATCATGGAAGATCGCGTCGGCCGAGGCGATCAGCTCGAGCGAGCGCGCCGTCATCAGCCCCGGGTCGCCGGGACCGGCGCCCACGAGATAGACCACACCCGGTCGCGCGCTCATGGCCTGTCCTTTTCCGGGGGCGTGTGAGTTTGACCATGCATATCGATGTCAAGCTCACACACGCTCGCTCCATCCCTCGGCGCGGTCGAGGATCTCGCGGGCGCCGGCGCTCAGCAGGCGCTCGGCTACGAGGGCTCCGGCCGCTGCCGGCTCGCTGGCGTCGCCGTCTACCCGGTCGCGGATCCACTCGCCGCCGTCGGGGAGACCCACGAAGGCCTCTATCTCGATCCGCAAGCCGTCGACCCTGGCGTGGACGCCGATCGGCGTCGCGCAGGTCGCCTCGAGCAGGGCGACGGCGGCACGCTCGGCGGTCAGCTCGCGCAGCGCCGTCTCGTCGCCGATCTCTGCGGCAGCCTCAACTGCGTCCGTGTCGTCGTTGCGCACCTGCAGGACCAGCGCTCCCTGTCCAGCCGCCGGGGTCATGGCCTCTTCGGGAAGCGCGAACGACACCTCGTCCGCGCGCCCCAGCCGCCGCAGTCCGGCGGCGGCGAGCACGATCGCGTCGAGCTCCCCCTCGCCGAGCTTGCGCAGGCGGGTGTCGACGTTGCCGTGCAGCTCGCTCACCTCCAGGTCGGGCCGGGCGGCGAGCAGCTGTGCTCGACGACGCAGGCTGGCAGTGCCGACCTTGGCCCCCGTGGGCACGTCGTCAAGCGATGAGCCGACTCCGATCCAGACGTCGGCCGAGTCCTCGCGCGCTGGGACTGCCGCGATGACCAGGCCGTCCGATATCTCGGCGGGCAGATCCTTCGCCGAGTGCACACCGATCTCGGCCCTGCCGTCGAGCAGCGCTCGCTCGACCCCACGCACGAAGCGCGCCTTGTCGCCGATCTCCCCATCTGAGGAGACCTCGACCAGCTCCGCCCCGCCAAGCAGCTCAGCCACCTGACCAGCTTGAGCTTTGGCAAGTGCACTGCTGCGAGTAGCGATCCGAATCATTGGGCTGGTCCCGGTAGGGGTGGAGCGTCTTGTACTTTTTTTGCGGCGGCGCTGGCGGACAGTGGATGACTGTCTTCAAAAAAAGTTAAGCGGAACCCCTGCCGGGACCAGCCCTGCGAAGCTCGGTGACCTTACCTGGAGCTTGGCCCTCCGGCTCGGTCTCGGCGTCGAGCCCGAACAGCTCGCGCAGGGCGCTCACGTAGAGGTAAGCGTCGTCGCTGCCGGCGGAGCGCTTCATCCGCAGGGTGGGCTCGTGCAGGAGGCGGGAGGCGATCGCCTTGGCCATCGCCCCGAGGCGCTCGCGGTCGGCCTCGCCGAGGCTCTCCCAGCGGCCGTCGTTCTCGGCCAGCACTCGGGCCACGACCTCCTCGCCACGCTCGCGCAGCGAGGCGATCGTCGGCACCACCTCGAGCGAGGCGAGCCAGCGCTCGAAGCGGTCCAGCTCGGCGGTCAGGATCGGCTCCGCCCGACGCGCCTCTGCCTCGCGGCCGCTGGCGTTGCGCTCGACGATCTGCTGCACGTCGTCGATGTCGTGGAGGCTGACGCCGGCGACCTCGCGGCACTCGGGTTCGATGTCGCGCGGCACGGCGATATCGACCAGCAACAGCGGCCGGCCGGCCCGTGTCTCCATCACCTGGGCGAGCCCGTCGCGCTCGACGATGTGGTGGGGCGAGTTGGTGGCTGAGACGACGATGTCGGCGGCCTGCAGCTGCTCAGGGAGCTCCTCGAAGCGGACCGCCTCTCCGTCGAAGCGCTGAGCCAGCCCGATCGCCCGGTCGTAGTGGCGGTTGGCGACGAAGACGCTGGCCGCGCCGCGGGCGACCAGCGCCTTGGCCACCAGCTCCGCGGTCTCGCCGGCGCCGATGACCAGCACCCGTCGCTGGCCAAGGTCGCCAAGCGTGCGCCGCGCCAGCTCGACCGCCACCGAGGGAATCGAGACGCCCTTCTCGCCGACCGCGGTCTCCTCGCGGACGCGGCCACCGGCGGCGAGGGCGCCCCGGAAGAGGCGGTTGAGGATCGGGCCGGTGGCGCCCTCGACCAGCGCCAGCTCGTAGGCCCGTTTGACCTGGCCCTGGATCTCCGCCTCGCCGACGATCATCGAGTCGAGCCCGGCGGTGACTCGGAAGAGGTGGCGGGCGGCGTCGCCGGAGCGCAGCGAGTAGAGGTGGCCGAGCAGCTCGGTGGGGCGGATCTCGGCCTGCCGGGTGAGCACCCCCAGCGCCGTCGACTCGGCTTCGACCGTGTCGGAGACGATCAGGTAGAGCTCGGTCCGGTTGCAGGTCGAGATCGCCGCCGCCTCGTGGATGCCATCGACCGCGGTCAGCTCGTGCAGGGCGCCGACCGCGCGGCCCTCGGTCAGCGAGAGGCGCTCGCGCAGGTCGAGGGGCGCCGTCTTGTGGGAGACCCCAAGGGCAAGCAGCTCAGACATCAGACGCCGACCTCCTCGTGTTTCGGTGTGGCTTGTTCGCCGTTGGCCTGTGTCTCCACAAATCCGGCCAATTCGCGCAGCTCCCGCTCAATCCGCTGCAGTTTGGCGGCCATGATCGCCACGTAGATGACGATCAGGGCGAGGAAGACGATGTAGGCGCCGGCGACGTACTTGCCTGCCTCGTCGAGTGGCAGGGCGGGAGTGGCAGCCAAAAGCGCAAGCAACTAGCTCACCTCCGGCGCGACGCGGGAGGCCCCGCCCGGCGTGGGCGCGTCGAGGGCGCGGCGCAGCCGCTTCAGCTGCCCCGAGGCACTCTTCGCGGTCAGCTCGAACTTGACCAGGGTCACCCAGAGCAGGCCGATCGCCAGCAGGCTGGCGAGGAAGGTCAGCATCATCGAGCCTGGCAGGCCACCGTTGGCGGTCGCGAAGACGCGCGGATGGACGAGGCTCTGCGCCATCCGCACCGCGATGAAGTTGAGTGGCACGAAGGCGCCGGCGACGATCGCGAAGACAGAGGCGTAGCGGGCCTGCTGCTCACGGTCCTCGATCGCGTAGCGGAACGGGTAGTAGGTCGCGTACATCAGGAAGACGATCAGGAAGCTGACCAGGGTCGGCTCGTCCCAGACCCACCAGTGTCCCCACGAGGCCTTGGCCCAGATCGAGCCGGTGATCAGCACCGCGACGCCGAAGATCACCGACATGTGGATCGAGACGTAGGAATAGGCGTCCCAGCGCCCCTCGCCGCTGCGCAGGTGCAGGATCGCGAAGACGCCACCGATGACGAAGCCGACCAGCGCGGTGATCGCCAGCGGCACGTGCAGGTAGAAGATCTTCTGGATGAAGCCCTGGTCGCCGTCGAGCGGGGCATAGAAGAAGACCAGCGAGAGCGACACGACGAGTGCCGCGACGGTCGCGATCGAGAGGGGTCTCAGGCCTTTGCCGTACATGCTCGTGGCGCGGTTGCGGGTGGTGGGGCGCTCAGTCCTCCAGCAGGAAGTCGAACACCGCGTATCCGACCAGGAGGAAGATCAAATCGTATAGGCCGAGCACCGCAAGCCAGGTGCCGAAGCGGTGGTAACCGGGACCGCCCAGCGCCAGCAGCGGCTCGATCGCCCCGGTGGCGGCGATTGAGAGCGGCACCGCGAGCGGCAGCAGGACGAGCGGCGTCAGCAGGTCGCGGGCGCGCGAGTTGACCGCCATCGAAGAGATCAGCGTGCCGGTCGCGGCGAGGCCGAGATCGGCGAGCAGGAGGACGAGGGCGAGCGGCGGCAGCGCCGCGGCCGAGTCGAGGAAGAAGACGGCGAAGATCGGGACGACGACCAGCTCCAGCACCAACAGGTAGGCGAGCAGCGCCGACGCCTTGGCGAAGAAGAGGGCGGTGCGGTCGATCGGCGCCAGGCGGATTGCGTCGAAGCCGCCCTCCTCGCGCTCGGTGACGAAGAGGCGGTTGATGCCGAGGATGGCGGCGAAGAGCAGCGTCGCCCAGAGCACTCCGGCGGCGAGGCTGCCGGAGAGGGCGGTGCGGTCGAGTCCGAAGCGGAAGATGACGAAGGTGGTGACGGCGAACAACGCCATCGCCGGCAGCGATTGCAGGGTGCGCAGCTCGGCGCGCAGGTCCTTGCCGAGGATCGCGGCGAAGGCGAGGCGGGTGGGGGTCACGAGACCGCCACCCTGCCGCCGGCGCCGAGCCGCAGCACCTGATCGGCGTCTGGCAGCGCCCGCTCAGGATCGTGGGTGACGAGGACGCGAGTACGGGCCTCGCCAGGTCCAATCAGCTCGCGCGCGAGGTCGCGCCCCTCGGCGTCAAGATTGGAGTCGGGCTCGTCGAGCAGCAGCAGCTCCGGCTCGTGCAGGACGCAGCGGCAGATGGCGAGCCGTTGGCGCATCCCCGCCGAGAGCTCGGCCACACGCTGCTCGGCGCGCCGCTCCATCCCGACGGCGGTCAGCAGCTCCCCGATCCGCGCCTCTGCCGCCGCGCCGCGCAGCCCGTGCAGCTTGGCGTGGAAGCGCAGGTTCTCGCGCCCGCTCAGGTCACGGTAGAGCAGTGGCTCGTGTCCGAGGAAGCCGATCCGGCCGCGGACCTTCCAGGCCTCGTCTGGCAACCGCGCGCCGAGCACTCGCACCTCGCCGCCGCCGGGCCGCAGCAGGGTTGCGAGGATGCGCAGCAGCGTCGTCTTGCCGGCCCCGTTCGGCCCCAGCACGACCAGTGATTCGCCTCCCCCCAAGGTCAGGTCAACGCCGGCCAGCGCCGGCCGTTCGCCGAAGTCGCGGCGCAGCCCGGCGAGGCTGAGCGCCGGTTCGTCTTTCGCCGTGCCGGGCTCCACGTCGGGGGATTGTGGCGCGTCATGCGTGGTGGGGGACCTTGGACCTGACCGTCTAGGCTGCCGCAGCACAAATCGAAGGAGGAATGGATGAGTAGAGGCAAGAGGGTGAGGGCGGGCGTTGCGGCGCCGCTGTTGGCGCTTGCGATTGCAGGACTGGTGGCAATCCCCGCTGGGGCGACGAAAACGGTGAGCATCTCGTCGACTCTGCAGATCAGCGCCTATGGGTACTTCGGCAAGGTGAAATCGCCGAACTCGGGATGTGTCGAAGACCGCAGCGTCGTGTTGAAGCAGAAGGGCTATGGGGTGTTGGGCCGGGACACCTCCGACGGGGAAGGCCGCTGGAAAGTCGATCCCGAAACCCTCCACTACAAAGGAAAGCTTCCCTTCAAGATCTATGCCGAAGCGAAGCCGCTCAGCCAGGGCGCCGCGGGCACGATCTACAAGTGCCTCGCCGCGACCTCGAAGACGATCACGATCAACGGCGGCTGAGCCCTTCGACGCGACGGTCCGCGCCCGGCGGGACCGTCAGCGGCGCTTGCGCAGGGTGCGGGCGCCGACCTTTAGCAACGGCCCGGCGCCCTCGCGCAGAGCCTGGGTGCGGGTCGCGCCCTTGCCGTAGAGCAGCTTCGCCGAAGCCCGCACCGCTTCGCCCAGGGTCTGGTCGTAGGGGTGCCACCAGAAGTCGCGGGTGAGGCCGGGCTCCCAGGCGTTCATCTTGACGTTGACGCACTCGTAGAAGCCGAATTTGGAGTGCGAGCGGCCAACGCCGGAGTCCTTGACCCCGCCCCAGGCGCACTGGCAGGCACCGTGGCTGAAGGAGTGGTCGTTGACCCAGACCATGCCCGACTCGATCCGCCGCGCGATCCGCGCCCCCTTCTGGCGGTCCTTGGTCCAGACCGAGGCGCCGAGGCCGAACTCGGAGTCGTTGGCCAGGTCGATCGCCTCCTGCTCGGAATCGACGACGACGATCGGCAGCACCGGCCCGAAGACCTCCTCCCTCATGATCCGCATCTCGTGCGTCACTTCGGTCAGCACGGTCAGCGCGACGAACTTGCCGGTGAGGCCGGCGACGTCGGTGGGGCCGCCGCAGAGCTTGGTCGCGCCGGCGGCGACCGCGTCCTCGATCAGGTCGACGACGATCTCGTATTGGCCCTCGGAGGTCATCGGGCCGATCTCGGTCTCCCACTCGAGCGGGTTGCCGAGCCGCAGCTTCTGCGCCTCGCGGGTGACGCCCTCGATGAAGCGGTCGGCGATCTCGCGCACGACGTAGACGCGCTCGATCCCCGAGCAGGTCTGCCCGGCGTTGGCGAAGCCGCCCCAGACAGCGCCGGAGATCGCATTGCCGAGGTCGGCGTCGGCGCAGACGATCATCGGGTCCTTGCCGCCGAGCTCGAGGACCGAGCCCTTGAGCCGCTCGGCGCAGACCTGGCCGACCTTGCGGCCGACCTCGACCGAGCCGGTGAAGAAGATCTTGCCGGCGCTCGACTTCGCCAGCGCGTCGCCGACCGCGCCGCCGCCGTGGACGACGCGGACCAGCCCCTTGGGCAGGCCGCCCTTCTCGAAGACGCGGCGGATCGCCTCGCCCAGCAGCGGCGTCAGGCTGGCCGGCTTCAGCACGACGCCGTTGCCGGCCATCAGCGCGATCGCCACCTCGCCGAAGGGGATCGACCAGGGGTAATTCCAGGGCGCGATCACTCCGACCACGCCGATCGGCTCATAGGTGAAGCGCGATTTCTTGCTCGCCAGGAAAGCCTGCGACATCCGCACCTTCTCGTCAGCGAGGATCTTGGGACCGGCCTTGGCGCACCAGTGCAGCGCGTCGACGGTCGGCAGCAGCTCCATCGTGTAGGCCTCGGCGCGCGGCTTGCCCTGCTCGCTGACCAGCAGCTCGGCGATCTGGTCGATGTCGTCGAGGAGCGCGTCGGCGGCGCGGCGCAGGTAGCGGGCACGGTCCTCGAGGCTGAGCTCGGCCCAGGCGGGCTGGATGCGGGCTACGTCGTCTACTACTCCCTGGACCTGGTCCGGGGTGATGGTCGCGACGGAGCCGACCAGCTCTCCGGTGGCGGGGTTGAAGGACTCGAGCGTGGACTGGGCGGCTTGGGGCTGCGTGGCGATCTCCATGGTGGTCGATTGTAGGTGGTGGGTGGGGAGCCGGGGAAGGTCTCGAGAAGTGCCTATGTTCGCTTCGCTCACTATGTTGGAGCCGCTGCGCGGCGGGAACAACTCTGCGGAGCCGCTTCGCGAGGCACTTTCGAGACCTCCCCCGGCTCCCACTCGACAGCGCCAGCCTGCTCCGTGGTCATACTCGGCGCAGTGCCTGACCGCCTGTTCGAGAGCGACGAGGGATCGGCCCATCGGTCGGCTTCGCCGGAAGCCGATGCGCCGCTGGCCGTGCGGATGAGGCCCCGTAGCTTGGATGAGCTGGTGGGGCAGGAGCATGTGCTCGGCGAGGGGTCGACGCTTCGGACCGCGATCGAGAGTGGGCGGCCTCATAGCTCGATCTTGTACGGGCCGCCGGGGTCTGGGAAGACGACTTTGGCGCGGATTGCTGCTGCCGCGGCCGACGGGGCGTTCGAGGAGCAGTCAGCCGTCAACGCCGGGAAAGCTGAGATCCGCGGCGTTATCGCCCGGGCCCGAGAGCGGCGCGGGGCCAATGGGCGGCACACCGTTCTCTTTCTCGACGAGATCCATCGCTTCAACAAGGCGCAGCAGGATGCGCTGCTGCCGGCTGTCGAGGAGGGGCTGCTGACCCTGATCGGGGCGACCACCGAGAACCCCTACTTCGAGGTCAACTCGGCGCTGCTGTCGCGCTGCCAGATATATGAGCTGCGGCCGCTGGAGCCCGGACAGATGGAAGAGCTTCTGCGCCGCGCGCTCGCCGATCCCGAGCGTGGCCTAGCCGATCCACCGCCGGTCGAGGAGACGGCGCTGGCGATGCTCGCGCAGCGCTCCGGTGGTGATGCGCGGGTGGCGCTCTCCGCGCTCGAGCGCGCGGTCGAGCGATCGCGCGGTGAGCCAATCGACGTCGCCGCGGTCGAGGACGCGCTGCAGCGCAAGGCGCTCGACTACGACCGCGAGGGCGACCGTCACTACGACTTTGTCTCCGCCTGGATCAAGGCGACGCGTGGCTCCGACGTCGACGCCTCGCTCTACTACCTGGCGGTGATGCTGGAGGGCGGCGAGGACCCCCGCTTCATCGCCCGCCGCATGGTCATCCTCGCCTCGGAGGACGTCGGCAACGCCGACCCGCAGGCGCTGCTCGTCGCCGACGCGGCAGCGCGTGCCGTCGACCGCGTCGGTCTGCCCGAGTGCGCGCTCAACCTCGCCCAAGCCGCCGTCTACCTGGCCCTGGCGCCGAAGTCCAACGCCTCCTGCAAAGCCCTGGGCCGAGCCCGTGCCGAGGTGCGTGAGACCGGCGCCAAGGCGCCGCCGGACTACTTGCGCGACGCGCATTACCCCGGCGCGGCCAAGCTCGGCCGCGGCGAGGGCTACCGCTACGCGCACGATGAGCCGGGCGCCGTCAGCGATCAGCCCCTGATGCCGCCAGGCCTGGAGAAACTCCGGTTCTATGAGCCGACCGACCGCGGCTTCGAGGCGGAGCTGCAACCGCGGCTTGAATCGCTTCGCAAAAGGCTTTCAGGGCATTAGCGCATGCGCAACTTCCCCTGAGTCGCCGTGTTTCAAAGAGCGGCTTTCCAAGCTAGAGCCAGGGAGAGCCGACACACCGGCCGGAGGCCTGGACTGGGGGTCTCCGGCCGGGAATCACAGGGGAATCAGGGGGGATCCGACGACCGCGCGGGACTGCGCGGTCGTCGGGCGTTGTGGGAGGCGGGGAGTCGTCTCGCGAGTTCCCATGTTCGCTTCGCTCACAATGTTGAACCGCTTCGCGGCTGGAACCACTCTGCGGAGCCGCTTCGCGAGGAACTCGCGAGTCGACTCCCCGCCTCCTCTATCGTCCGACCATCGCTTCGGAGAAGCTGAGACTTGGTGGCATGGCATTGCGCAATGGCCTGCTCATTCACGGGCCTACTCACTGGGCTGCGGCGGTGCGCGACCGCGATGGTCAGGTCGTCGTGGCTTCCGAGCGGAAACCTGAGCTGGCGCCTAAGTTGGCTGGGCGGATGCCTGGGCTGCGGGGGCCGCTGAAACTAGTCGAGGCGATGGCGGTGTTGCCGCTGGTTCGGCGGCGGCTGGCGGCGGCGCGTCTGCCATTCGAGGACTGGAAGGTGCTTGTTGCGATCGGGACTACGCTGGTCGCGACTGCGGTGCTGCGACGCCGGCTGGCGAGCGGGGCGTTGCGGGAGGGGTTGGTGCAGGCGCTTGGGGCGGCGCCTGCGGTCATCGCGCTCACCGATCGCGACCTGGCCGCCTACCACGGGGTCGAGCATAAGGCGATCGCCGCGTATGAGCAGGGCGTTGAGGACCCGGCGTCGGTGCCCAAGGAGCACGACCGCTGCGGCTCCAACCTGATCACGCCGATGATGTTGCTCTCCGCCGGTGGCACGGTGATGCTGGAGCGGCTGGTCGAGCGGCCGAGTCCGCTGGCACGTGCCGCGGTCGGGCTCGCCGGCGCCTCGCTTGCGGTCGAGATGTTTGCCTGGAGCGATCGCAACCACGGCGCTCCGCTGGCTGAGGCGTTTCATACTCCCGGCCGCGAGATACAGCGACATTTGGCGACGAAGGAGCCCACCCCCGAGCAGCTCCAGGTCGGGATCGCCGCCCTGGCCGAGATCCTCCGTGTCGAGAACCCACAAGACGACGCGGGCGAGCCTCCTCCGGCAACGTAGACTCCCGCCGAATGTTCGGCAAGATCGACCACATCGGCGTCGCCGTCGAGGACATCGACGCGGCACTAGAGCTCTATGTGGACACCTTCGAGATGACCGTTACCCACCGCGAGACGGTCGAATCGCAGGGGGTCGAGGCGGCGCTGCTCGACATCGGTGACGGGCACGTCGAGCTGATGCGACCGCTGGCCCCCGACACGCCGGTCGGCAAGTTTCTCGCCCGCAAGGGACCCAAGCTGCATCATGTGGCCTACGCGGTCGACGACATCGACTCGACCTTGGAGAAGCTCGCCGGCGCCGGGCTCGAGCTAGTCGACAGCAAGGCGCGGGTCGGCATCCAGGGAAGCCGGGTGGCTTTCATCCAGCCGCGCTCGACCGGCGGAGTGCTAACCGAGATCGTCGAACCGAATGGAGGGGAGCACTGATGGCGGACGCGCAGAAGGTGGAGATCGGCTTCGAGGGCGGTCAGGTCGTCGCGGTGCGCCTCTCCGCAGACGAGCTCAAGGACCTGCGCAAGCAGGTCGAGAAGGGTGGCTGGCACGACGTCAAGACCGAGGACGGCGTCCTCTCCCTCTACGTCGGCAAGGTCGCCTTCCTGCGCATCGACTCAGGCGAGCACCAGGTCGGCTTCAGTCTCAACCGGCAGGACTGATGCGGGCTCGGAGGTTGCTCGGCATCGCCGGGCTGGCGACGCTGGCCGCGGCTCTGTGGTGGCGCAAGAATCCCTCGGCCTGTCCCTACGGGCAGCGGTTCTGGGTCGAAGCGCCGCACCGATCATCACCCGCGATCGCCTGCGAGACGTGCTGAGCCCTCAGGCCGCCGAGCGAATTCTGGAGATCGGCCCGGGCACCGGTTACTACACGCTCGATATCGCCGAGTGGGTCGGCCCTGACGGCAGGGTCGAGATATTCGATCTCCAGCAGCAGTTCCTCGATCACGTCAGCGGCCGCGCCGCCGAGCGCGGCCTCGAGAACGTCGTTCCCACCCTGGGTGACGCCACCGCTTTGCCCTACGACGGCGACTCGATCGATGCCGTCGTGCTCACCGCCGTCCTCGGCGAGATCCCCGACCCGGCAGCCGCCCTGCGGGAGATCCGCCGCGTCCTCAAGCCCAGCGGCCGCCTCGTCGTCGGCGAGCTTTTCGGCGATCCCCACTTCACCACGATCGCCTCGCTCAGACGCCAAGCCGCCGAAGCCGGCCTCGGCTACGAGACCCACTCCGGCAACAGGCTTGCCTATTTCGCCCGGCTCTCGCCAGAGTAGACCGCCGGGGCGGGCTCAACGCCCACCCCGGCGCCTGTTCATCAGTGCTTCTTGCCCCCGTTGCAGGCGGGGATGTTGAGTTGCAGGTTGTTCCTCTTCAGCTGCCTGCTGTTCTGGGCTTTCAGGTTGAGGAAGCCGTTCGTCTGCCCTGAGCAGAGGTCCCGGGAGTTGATCAGCAGACCCTTGTTGCCGCCCTTCATGGTGAGGACGAACTTGCTGACCGCCACGTCCGGGGCGCTCGGGAACACCGTCTTCAGGCGACCGTGCTCTGAGCTGATCACGCCGCGCAGCCGGATCGGAACCTGACCGTGCAGATCGACCAGCAGATCCGGCAGCGTGTGGCTGGACGAGGTCAGGTACACAGGTCCCTTGAGCTTGCCGTCGAGCAATGGCGAGGTCGCCTTGGCATGTCCGTAGATCGCGTTCTTCGGGCATTCGCTTGCCGCCAGCTGGACCCTCGTGCAGATCGTCTTGATGTGACTCTGATCGAGGATCGTCGCCCGCGGCAGGATGAACGCCGCCCGTCGCAGGTTGGCGTCGCCCTTACGGGCTTCGAGGGTCGCCTGGAACTTCGGGTTCTTGGCCCGCTTGGTCTGATTCTTGCCGCCGAGGATCTTCGGCTCGAACTTCGGCTTGAACTTCAGGGCCCGGCATTCGGTCGCCTGGAACGGGCTCGACTGCGACGAGGCGACCCAAGCCGCTTCGCTGGCAGGGTTGGCTCCGCCGCCGAAGATCGAGGAGCGGACCGAGAACGGTTCGCGACAGGTCGTCGGGTTGAGGGTGAAGTTCGTGCGGTTGATCGAGATGTCGATCGACCGGATGTCGAGCTTCACACCTCCGAATATGTATGGAATCGTGTCCGATACCGCATGGACTTCAGCCGTTTCCGGGTCGACGTATGCGGCGGCCCGGACCACATCAGTCCCCAGGTCATATGGCCCGGCGACCGCGGGCACCACGAACACCATGCTGATTGGGGCGCCCTTGTAGGGGCCTGCCAGATAGGCGGTGCCCGGGGTGTGGAACGGCGCTGGGCCCGAACCGACAGCGATGTTGACCGTGCCCACCTTGCTGTTGCTCGGGCAGCTCGGGTGGGCGATCTCCGCCGCTCCCGACGACGCGACTGCGGCGTCGATGCTCGCCTGCGGGCAGTATTCGGCGCCCTTCAGTTTGGCGACCATGCCCGGGGGCAGCGTCGCTTCGATCTTGCGGATCTCCTGGGCTCCGTCGGGCCGCGTGATGTGCAGTTCGAACGGGCTGAACGCCCCAGCTTTGGTTCCGATCGGCCCGGCTTTGTAGGTCGGGCTGAACGGCCTTTCGCCGAGGGTTTTCGGGCAAGACCCCCCACCGGCAGCTTTGGTCAGGTTGAAACTGCTCGTCGGCGGTGGTTGTTTGATCGAGCCCGGCGTCGACCACGGTTCCAGCCCGGCGATCGTGGTATGCGGTCCGCAGGTGTCCGGGGTGGTCAGTGCTCCTCTTGCGCCACCGTTGATATGGACTTTGAACGAGCTGAACGTCGCCTGCGGATTTTCGGCGACCACCACTTTCAGCTGGCCGGTGTTCAGGTTCGGGAACACGTGGCCGATCAACCGGACGTTCACGCCGTAGCGTTCCGAGCCGACAGTCAGGAAGACCCTGAACTGGTTGCCGGTCGTCGGGTTGCTGCTGGTCGGCGCGGCGACGTAGACCGTGCCGTGCAACGAGTCAGGTGGCAGGGAGGGGGTTTCGACGTCCACCGTGCCGATCTTCGAGCCCCCCGGGCATTCGATGGCTTCATTGGTGTGGTACTTGAACTGGGCGTCGGAGCAGGTCTGCAGCCCGTTTGCGAGTGAGGGGTTGATGCCGGCACCTTCGGGAAGGTTCACCGTCGCCGTTTTCAGGTACGAGTTGGCGATTGGTTCTTTCGGATCGAAGGGGATGCCGATGTCGAGCGTCACCGGATCCGGCGAATCGGTCGCGCTGTCGACGCTGACATTCAGCGTCGGATCGAACGGCACTTTGTCGCAGCCTTCGCCCGAGAACGGCGTGGTGAAGCTCGCCGCGTCGCTGGCGCCTTCTTGTGAATCGACATGAAGTTCAGTCAACTGGGGAGTGCCGCAGGCACTGGGGTTAGTCAGATAGGTGCCGTTTCCGAATGGTCCGCCTTTGCCTTCGAAGACAAGGCGAGAGCCGACGATCGGCGGATGTTTGGCAGTTCCGTCAGGTGGATGGATATTGCTGATCGTGAAGATGACGTGCTGGTCCACCGGGTTCAGCGAACCGACGATGAAGGTCGGTTCACCCGGGGCGCTCGTCGGAAATCCCACCATCGACGGCACGCCTTGGAAAGGGACCAAGTTGTAGACGGGCAGTTTGACCCGCGCCTGCGGGCAGGCTTCGACTGGAAATGGAGGTTTTTCGCACGGCGGCGCCGCCCCCGCAACCGTCAGGTAGGCGGCGCCGACGAGGGACTGCGCCGGGCATTCCGGCGGGTTTGCTTTCAGCTGTTCCGGCGTGCATTTGACGGGCGTCGCCTCGGGGTTGACGCTCAACCCTTCCGGCGTGTCGACCACGATGTCTTTGATGAAGCCTTCAGGGAAGTTTTTGAATTTCGGCGCCGAGAAGGTATTCAGCGTGAAGTCGGTCAGCGCGATTGGCGGATGGCCCCCGGCCTGTTTGAACCATTTCGATTCAGAGGAGGGTTCTTTCGTGCATTGCAATGGCGACTGGGCTGGAGGGAACCCGACCAGTTGTTCGCCAAAGACCAGCGGCGTGTCGGTGTTTTCGGTACAGGTCAGCGCTTCCCATCTCGCGATTCCGAAAGCGGCCTGTGCGCTTGACGCGCCGAATGCCGAAACAAGCAATGCGGCGGTGAGCGCTAGCAGCCCAAGTGGGCCTCGCATACCTCTCATATGAGACTCTCCTCCAAGACGGGTTTCTAAATTGAGCTACCCGCCTCCCGCAGTTGAAAACGGTACACCATGGAGCCCCTGCGCTCCATCAGGGACAACTACGGATTGGCCAAAGAAGTCCAGAGATGCTCCTCCGTCTTGGCTACCTGGTTGGCCACGGCGTCGATTTGGCGCCAGAGACCCGGCTCGGGGTCGTCGCTCTCGCTGGCGGCGTGAAAGGCATTGGCCAGGTCGGTCCAGGCTGCTGCGGCTTGCGCCGCCAGGGGCGCCTCCGCTCGCCCCGCCTCCTCGAGGAAGCGCGAGTACATCAGCCTGAAGGCGCCGCCACCGGTGCCGCGGCGCTCGATCACCTGGTAGCCGAAGCGGGCGCACCACTGCCAATCCTCGGCGACCTCGGGCCAGGACCCTGCCTCGGCGGCAAGGCGATGCACGGCGTCCAAGCCGGAGAAGTTGCGGAACTCAGGTTCGACCATCGCCCGTGCAGCGCGCTCGATTGCGGCTGGGACCGCCTCGATCAGGCGCTCGGGCGAGACCTCGGCGCCGACCGTGAACATGTGGCCGGAGAGGGGGTAGGCGGGGTGCTCACTGTGGCGCGCCCGGTCGAGGTTCTCGAGCCGGGTCGTCTGCAGCTGCTCGAAGCTGGTGTCGGAGAGGTGCGCCAGCTCGTCGTCATAGCCGGCGAGGACCACGGCGTGGCCGGGAAAGTGGGCCGAGTTGCCGTAGTGATCGAGGTAGTAGATGTCGGTGAGGAGGAGGACCGGCCGGCCGGCGTCGACTTCTACCCGCGCCGCCTCCCAGGCGTCGCCGGCGCCGGGCCCAAAGGTGCGCAGCCGCAGCGCGGCGCCGGTGAGCTCGTCGAAGTTCTCCTCGAGGCGGGCGGTGCGACCGTTGAACCAGCGGGTCGGCGAGGCCTCCTCGATCGTCACGTAGTAGAAGCAGGCGCCGGCGCCGAGCCCGAACGCCATCTCCTCGCTGATCTCGACGCCGTGGAAGGCGAGCAGGTTGCGCAGGGCGGTCGAACCGCAGTGGTGGCCGGGCTTGTGGGTGTAGTTAGGGACGAAGGGCATGGGTGCTGGTCTTGATTCTGATCGACTGTGAGGCCATGGGGAGTCGCGGGCCTTCCCTCCGGTGTCTATGTTCGCTTCGCTCACTGATTTGGTGCCGCTTCGCGACTGGAATCACTCTGCGGTGCCCGCTTCGCGAGGCACCGGAGGAAAGGCCCGCGACTCCCATATCCTGCGCGGCCGATGCGGGATCTCGATCTCAGGTTCATGCGTTTTATGCGAACTCGTGGGCACACGCCCGGCTTGGAGGGAGCTGCGAAGGCTCTGGGGAAGGTCGGAAACAACGGGGCGGTCTGGGTTGCGATCGGGGTTGTGCTGGCGCTGCTCGATTCCTCGCAGCGTGAAGCTTGGTTGATCTGTGCTGCGCTGGGGCCGATTGCTATTGGGCTCAACTATGTGGTCAAGCTGATTGTCAAACGGCCGCGCCCGGTGTTGGAGGGGCTGCCACCATTGGGAGGCGCCCCCAGCTCGCTGAGCTTCCCCTCGGCCCATGCGACTTCCGCCTTCGCGGTCGCGACGGCGATGACCCGGGTCGAGCCGCTCGCGGCGCTGGCGTTCGTTCTGGCATTTGCTCTCGCTCTGGGCCGTCCCTACCTGGGGATGCACTATCCATCCGATGTCCTGGTCGGCGCCGTCCTCGGCGTCCTCCTCGGCCTGATCGTGCCGCTCTCGCTGTGAAGGTCGGGATCGTGGGGCTGCCCAACGCGGGCAAGTCGACCCTCTTCAACGCGCTGACCAAGGGCGGGGCGCAGACCGGCGACTACCCGTTTACCACGATCGAGCCCAACGTGGCGATCGCGCGGGTGCCGGACGAGCGCCTTCGACAGGTGGGGGAGACGGTCCGCAGCTCCGAGCTGGTGCCGGCGACCATCTCCTTTCACGACATCGCCGGCCTGGTCAAGGGCGCCTCCGAAGGGGAGGGGCTGGGCAACAAGTTCCTCGCCTCGATCCGCGAGACCGACGCAATCTGCCACGTCGTCCGCTGCCACGCCGACTCAGGCGTCCCCCATCCCGACGGCCGCGTCGACCCGCTCGCCGACATCGAGACGATCGAGACCGAGCTGGTCCTCTCCGACTACGAGCAGGCCGAGCGCCGCCTCGACCGGGTGCGCAAGGGCGCCAAGTCGGGCGACGCCGACGCGATCGCCGAGCGCGACTGGTTGGAGCTAGTGGTCGATGCGCTTGCCGCTGGCGAGCCCGCCCGCTCGGTGCGCGTGCCCGATGCGGCTGCCCACGGCCCGGCCAACCTGCAGGCGCTGACCTCGAAGCCGATCCTCTACGTCGCCAACGTCGACGAGGGTGACGCCGAGCCGCCAGAGGCAGTTGCCGCCCATGCCTCGGCAGTCGGCGCCGGGGTTGTCGCGGTCAGCGCCAGGATCGAGGGTGAGCTTGCCGAGCTCGATCCGGCCGAAGCGGAGGAGATGCGGGAGTCCTATGGGGTCGAGGGCTCGGGTCTGGATCGCCTGGTCCGCGCCGCCTATGACCTGCTCGAGCTGATCACCTTCTTCACCGCGGGCGAAGACAAGGAAGCGGTCGCGCGGCCGTTGCAGTGCGGCGCCACCGCCCTCGAGGCGGCGGGAACGATCCATACCGAGATCCAGGAAGCCTTCGTCAAAGCCGAGGTGATCGGCTGGCAGGAGCTGGTCGAGTGTGGGGGCTACGCCGCCGGCCGCGATCGCGGCGTGCTCCGCATCGAGGGTCGGGATTACGTCGTCCAGGACGGCGACGTCATAACCATCAAGGTGTAGCGTCAGCCAATGGATCAGGGAGCGCGGTTCCCAAAGGTCGCCGCCAAGGCGGGCCACTACGAGAGCTTCTACATCAAGGCCTGCCGGCCGGGAGGTGGCCAGGGGATCTGGATCCGCCACACGGTTCACAAGCGCCCTGGAGCCGAGCCCAACGCCTCGATCTGGTTTGTCCTCTTCGACCGCGAGGCGGAGGGGCCGCAGGCGACCAAGGTCACCGTGCCGGCGGCCGCGCTGTCGGTGCCGGGCGGCTCGTGGGTCAAGGTCGATGGCGCGGAGATCGGCCCCGGTCGGGCGGTGGGCTCCCTCGACACCGATGCCGTCAAGGCTTCTTGGGAGCTCACATTCTCCGGCGACGCCGAGCCCTGCAAGTACCTCCCATCCGACCGCCTCTACGAGACGCGACTGCCAAAGACGAAGTTCGTCGCCCTCTTCCCGAACGCCCGCTTCGACGGCCGCGTGAACATCGGCGGCGAGACGATTGAGCTCGACGGCTGGCCGGGGATGATCGGCCACAACTGGGGCACCGAGCACGCCGAGCGCTGGGTCTGGCTGGAGGGCACCGGCTTCGAGGACTCGCCGGATACCTACTTCGACGCGGGCGCGGCAAGGATCAAGCTTGGCCCGTGGACGACTCCCTGGGTGCCTTCGGGAATGCTGATGCTCGAAGGCAAGCCGCATCGCCTAGGTGGCTTCGGCCAGATCCGTGAGGCGAGGATCGAGGAGTCCGCAGGCGCCTGCACCTTCGTCCTGCCGGGCAAGGACATAGTCGTCCGCGGCCAGGTCTCAGCCCCCAAGAAGGACTTCGTAGGCTGGATCTACGCCGACCCCAAAGGCCCAGAGCACAACACGATCAACTGCTCGGTATCTGACCTCGAGCTGACCATAGATCGCCCAGCGCTGCCGCCCCTTCAGCTCTCGCTACCAGCTGGGGGCGCCTATGAGCTCGGAATGAGAGAGGCAGACCACGGAGTACCGCTTCAGCCCTACCCCGACGGCTGACGAGGGCGACCCCCGCCTCCTACCCGCCAACACCGCCGGCAGGACCGGCAGGCTTGCCTTCTCCCCTGCCACCCCCACCGGCAACCTTGCCGTTCACCAGCTTGCGGAATTCCATCCAAGTGCTGTAACCGCCCAGCGCGGACTCGAGCTGATCGCCGCGGACCTCGGTGGTGCCGCCGGTTCCAATCAGCTTCGCTTCGACGATGCGGGGTGAGACGCCTCGCTTGGTGACGACGACCTGCTTCAGCCGCCCGTCGAGGTAAGCGCCGAGCCGTGAGCTGATCTCGGGGCCGCTGAATTCGAGCTTCCAGTTGTGCAGAGGGCAGGCGCCGTCGTAGGGATCTGGCACTCCCACCAGGTAGGGAACGGGTGGGCCGGAGAAGACGTTCTGGACGCTCTCGGTGTGGCCGCCCGAGCAGGCGGAGAAGAAGGTCTCGGCGATCTTGCCGCCGTACATCACGACCTGTCCCCTGGTCGCATCCGCGGCTTCGTTGGTCGCCGCCGTCTCGCTCGACAGGCCTTCGTAGACCTGGCTGCGCGTGTCGTCGTAGAGATTGAAGCCGTTGCCGCCGACGCCGCCGGTGAGGGCGAAGGAGCGCGCCGCCACCGCCTGTGAGCGCAGCTCCGCCTGTGGCCAGGAGGGCGGCGACTCGTTTGGGATGACCCCTTTGACGTACTGGTCCACCGGGACGGCGTCGATGGCGTTGAGCGAGCCGGCGTCGCTGTCGGTCGGGACAACCTCGAGCGCGCCGCGGTAGGTCCCGATCCCGGCGATCGCGATCCGTCCCCGCCCCGCGGCGCGCAGCTTTGGTCCGCAGTCGGTGAGTGGCTGCCCCCCGGAGCTGCGCAGCTTCACGCTCGAACCGACGCGGTGAGCCTCGTACTCTCGGCCAGGGTCTAGCGGCTTGCCGCAGGCGCTGGTGGCGCCGCTGAAACCGACATCGCCAGCCGAGATGTCGAGCAGCACGCGGACGATCCGCGGGCCGGAGAGCTGGCCGATCGTGGTTCCGGAGTAGTAGTGGCGAAGGATGAAGCGGTAGCCCTTGCCATGAGTGGCGTAGCCGTAGGCGCCGTACTGGCTCATCCCGACCCCGTGGCCGAAGCCGTGGCCGGCCACTACCCAGCGGACGCCGGCCTGAGCGCTGGGAGCCAGGAAGAGGAAGAAGAACAGCAAGGTGAGGCGGATTCGCATCTCTGGGTGAACAGATTCGTGAAAGAGGAGTCTCGGCCTGCACTACCCTTCTCTCGATGGCGACGCAGACGGTGCAAGCAGTCGACCACAAGCTCCTCGCCGCCGGCGAGTGGGTCGAGACCGGCGAGTGGGGTGAGGTCAAGAGCCCCTATGACGGGACCGTCGTCGGCCGGGTCGCGCTGGGCGACGCGGCTCTGGTCGACCGCTGCGCGATCGACGCCCGGGCTGCCTTCGAGTCCGGCGACTTCCCCCAGCACGAGCGCGCCGCCGTCCTCGACCGGGCCGCTGAGCTGGTCGGCGAACGACTCGACGACCTTGCTCTGACGATCGCCGCCGAGGCGGGCAAGCCGCTGAAGACGGCGCGGGCAGAGGCCGGCCGCTGCGTCGACACCCTCACCTTCTCCGCGGTCGAGGCGCGCAAGCTGAGCGGCGGCACGGTGCCGATGGAGGCCTCCGTCGCGGGCGCCGGCAAGCTCGGCGTGATGATGCGCGTCCCCTACGGCGTGGTCGGCGCGATCAGCCCCTTCAACTTCCCGTTCAACCTGGTCGCGCACAAGCTCGGGCCGGCGATCGCGGCCGGCAACGCGGTCGTGCTCAAGCCGGCTGGGCAGACGCCGATCTCGGCGCTGAAGCTGGCCGCGATCCTGGTCGAGGCAGGCCTGCCCCCGGGCTGGCTCAGCGTCGTCCCCGGCCCCGGCTCGGGGGTCGGCAACGCGATCGTCGAGCACGAGCTGACCGGGGCGCTCAGCTTCACCGGCTCGGCCAAGGTCGGCTGGGGGATCCGCAGTCGCGTCCCCCACAAGAAGGTCAACCTCGAGCTGGGCTCCAACGCGCCGCTGATCGTCCACTCCGACGGCGACTGGGAAGCGGCGGCCGACAAGGCGAAGATCCACGCCTTCTCACACGCCGGGCAGAGCTGCATCTCGATCCAGCGGATCCTCGTCCACGAGGACGTCGCCGATGCCTTCACGGAGCGGCTCGTCGCCAACGCCGCGACGCTGCGGGTCGGCGACCCGCTCGACCCCGAGACCGACGTCGGCCCGCTGATCTCTCCCGGCGATCGCGAGCGGGTCAAGGAGTGGATCGACGAGGCGGTCGCCGGCGGCGCCGAGCTGCTGGCCGGCGGCGAGCTGGTCGACGAGGGGCGTTGCCTCGCGCCGACCCTGCTCGGCAGCCCGTCGCGCGAGGCCAAGGTCTGGCGCGAGGAGATCTTCGGCCCGGTCGCGACGATCGACCGTTACTCGGATTTCGGCGAGGCGCTGCGGCTGGCCAACGACTCCAAGTTCGGCCTCCAGGCGGGTGTCTTCACCCGCGACATCGGCCGCGGCCTGGAAGCGGCCCAGACGCTCGAGTTCGGCGGCGTGCTGATCAACGAGGTTCCCACCTTCCGCGCCGACCAGATGCCCTACGGCGGCGTCAAGGACTCCGGCAACACCCGCGAGGGACCCGCCTTCGCCGTGCTCGAGCTGACGGAGGAGCGCTTCGTAGCGCTGCAGGGGTAGGGCGGGAGCCCCTCCCCCGGAGGCCGTTGCGCAGCTGATCGTGGGTGGAGGGTTCGGGCGTGGTTCCGTGAGCCTCCGTGGGAGGGGCTCCCGGCCCTACCCGTGGGGGTTTGCCATCCGCCGGTGGTCCAGGGCCTCCTCCAGCACAGCTGGCTCTACTCCCTGCTCCAGGGCGACCTCGCGCAGCGATCGGCCCGACTCGGCGGCGGCCTTGACGATGTCGGCGGCGCGGTCGTAGCCGATGTGGGGATTGAGCGCGGTCGCCGTCGCCAAGGTCGCCTCGGCGTGGCGCTCGGTCATCTCCTCGTTTGCCTCGATCCCAGCCACGCATTTCTCGTTCAGCAGCCGTGAGGCCGAGGCGAGCAGCTTGACCGAATCGAGCAGGTTGCGGGCTATCAGTGGAACGCGCACGTTGAGCTCGAACTGGCCTTGGCTGCCCGCGACGGTGATCGCGGTGTCGTTGCCGATCACCTGCGCGGCGACCTGGATCACGACCTCGGGGATCACCGGGTTGACCTTGCCCGGCATGATCGAGGAGCCCTTCTGCAGCTCGGGCAGGCGCAGCTCGGCCAGCCCGGCGCGTGGGCCGGAGCCCATCAGCGCCAGGTCGTTGGCGATCTTGTTGAGCGAGACGGCGTAGACCTTGAGGGCGCCGGAGAGCTCGACGAGGGCGTCGCGATTGCCCTGCGCCTCGAACGGATCGAGCGGCTCGGAGATACCCAGGCCGGTTTCCTCGGCCAGCTTCTCCCGCACCTTGGCCGCGAACTCGGGGTGGGTGTTGAGACCGGTGCCGGTCGCCGTGCCGCCGAGTGGGATCTGGCCGACCCGCCGCAGCGTCCCCTCGACCCGCTGAATGCCGAGCCGCACCTGCGCCGCGTAGCCGCCGAACTCCTGGCCCAGGGTCACCGGCACCGCGTCCATCAGGTGGGTGCGGCCCGCCTTGACCACGTCGGCGAAGCGGCCGGCCTTCTCGGCAAGCGCCGCCTGCAGCCCCTCCATCGCCGGCAGCAGGTCGTGGGTCACCTCGTCCAGCGCCGCCAGGTGGACCGCGGAGGGGAAGACGTCGTTGGAGGACTGGCCCATGTTGACGTGGTCGTTGGGATGGGCCGCGTCGCCGGCGAGCTTGGCGATCACCTCGTTGGCGTTCATGTTCGAAGAGGTGCCGGAGCCGGTCTGGAAGACGTCGACGGGAAACTGGTCGTCGTGCTCACCGGCGGCGACCGCGTCGCCGGCGTCGGCGATCGACGCTGCGAGACCAGCGTCCAACCCGCCCAGCTCGCCGTTGGCCCGCGCCGCTGCGGCCTTCAGCCGTCCCAGCCAGCGGACGACGGGAACTGGAACGCGCTCTCCCGAGACCGGAAAATTCTCAACTGCCTTCATCGTCTCGCCTCCCCACAGCTGCTCAGTCAAGTCGGTCCTCCATTGATGTCGTTGTCTCGGCAGCGTATTCAGCCGCGCGCCGCGGCGATGGGTGACGTCCGGCGAGCTGCCTACCCTGCGTCTTGGCTGGAGCACATATCCCTCCGGCTGGCATAGATACAGCGAAGTCCGGTGCGAATCCGGCGCTGTTTCCCCGCAACTGCGATGCCCCGAGTCCCGGGGACGAGCCAGGTCGCCTGTCCTGTGTCGACGGATCAGCCCTCGGAGGAAGGGTGGTTCGCGCGGGAGTCCCGCCGAACTGACCTCCCTTCGCTTTATGCGGAGGTTTTTTTATGCGATCGATCGGGCCTCGCGCCCTGGCTCTACTGACCCTCGCGGTTGCCATCGCCGCGCTTGCGGCTGGCTGCGGGAACGGCGATGCCACGTCCTTTTCAATCTCGGCGCAGACGCCGCGGCGGATCGTCTCCCTCTCGCCGACCGCGACCGAAGATCTGTTCGCGATCGGCGCCGGCGACCTGGTCGTCGCGGTCGACGACCAGTCGAGCTTCCCGCCGCAGGCGCCGCGGACCGATCTGTCCGGCTTTCAGCCAAACGTCGAGGCGATCGTCTCCCACCGTCCCGATCTGGTCGTGATGGCCGGCGAAGGGACGAGGGCGGCTGCCCGTGGGCTGCAGGAGCTGGGTGTACGGGTCCTCGTGCAACCCGCGGCGCGCACGCTGTCGCAGGCCTACGCCCAGATTCGCCAGCTCGGGGGGATCACCACCCACTCCACCGCGGCGGAGCGGGTGGTGGCGAGGATGCGGGCGCGGATCGCACGCGCCCTCCGCGCCGCCCCCCTCGGTCGCGGCCTGAGCTTCTACCACGAGCTCGGACCCGACTACTTCAGCGCCGATTCCAACACCTTCATCGGCAGGATCTACGCGCTGTTCGGCCTCGCCAACGTCGCCGACGCGGCGGCTGGCGCCGCCGGTACCGGCTACCCGCAGCTCTCCGCGGAGCACATACTCGCTGCAGACCCAGACCTGATCGTTCTCGCCGATGCGGGGTGTTGCGGGCAGAGTGCGGCGACGGTGCGCCACCGGCCGGGTTGGGCGGGAGTGGCGGCGGTGCGCCGCGGTGGGGTGGTGGTCGTCGACGAAGACGTCGCCTCCCGCTGGGGACCGCGTATCCCCCTGTTCGCGGAAGAGATCGCGTCGGCGATCCGCCGCGTGGAGGGGGTACGCCGCGGATGAGCCGCTGGCTGCTGACCGCGTGCATCCTTCTGGTCGCCTCGCTGCTGGCCGGGCTCGCGGTCGGCCCCGTGCACGTCTCGGCCCTGGGCATCGTCGAAGACGCCCTTTCTCATCTCCCCTTCCTTGACGCCGGCACTCGGCTTCCGCGCGTCGAGGAGGCGATCGTCTGGGACCTGCGGGCCCCCAGAGTGTTACTCGGCGCGCTGGTCGGCGGAATGCTGGCCCTCTCTGGCGGCGCCTATCAGGCGGTGTTCCGCAACCCGCTCGCCGACCCCTACCTGCTGGGCGCTGCGGCGGGGGCTGGGCTGGGAGCGACGCTCGCTATCGCCTACGGTCACGGCGACGACGGCCTGCGGCCGCTCGCCGCCTTTGCGGGCGCCGCTGTCGCGGCCGCGGCCGCCTACCTGCTCGGGGCGACCGCCGGGGTCGGGCGGGGGACCACGACGTTGCTGCTCGCGGGGGTCGCGATCGCCTCCTTCCTGACGGCGGCGCAGACGTTCGTGCTTCAGCGGAACTCCGACACCGTGCGCGAGGTGTACTCGTGGATCCTCGGCCAGCTTGACACCGCCGGCAGCGGGGACATCCTCCTCGTCGCCCCTTACATCGCCGTCAGCGCCGCGGTGATTCTCGCTCATCGCCGTCTCCTCGACGTGCTGCGGATCGGCGACGAGGAGGCGAGCAGCCTCGGCGTCGACGTCGGGCGGGTACGGCTGATTGTCCTCGCCGCCGCCACGGTGGGGACGGCGGCGGCGATCTCGGTCTGCGGTCTGATCGGCTTCGTCGGGATCGTCGTCCCCCACACGGTGCGGCTTCTGGCTGGGGCCAGCTATCGCGTTGTCCTGCCGCTCTCGCTGCTCTTCGGCGCTTCTTTCCTCGTCCTCGCCGATATCGTCTCCCGCACCGTGGTCTCTCCCGCCGAGCTTCCGATCGGCGTGGTCACCGCTGCGGTCGGCGCTCCCTTTTTCGCCTTCGTCCTGCGCAGCGGCCGCTGGGTGGGCGTGTGATCGAGCTCGACTCGGTCACCGTGCGGCTGGGCGGGCGCGACGTCGTCCGGGACGTCTCGCTGCGCGCCGAGCCCGGTTCCTGGCTCGCCCTGATCGGTCCCAACGGGGCCGGCAAGTCGAGCCTGCTCGGGGCGATCGCCGGCCGCCTTCGCAGCAGCGGCAGGATCGCGATCGACGGCCGTGAGCGCCGTCAGCTGGGCCGCCGCGGCCTCGCCCGCCTCTTGGCGATCGTTCCCCAGTCGCCGCTGACCCCGGCGGACATGACCGTGGGCGAGTTCGTCCTGCTCGGCAGGACTCCCCACCTCGGCTACTTCGGGCGCGAGGGCGCTGCCGACCGCCATGCGGCCGCCCACGCCGTCGGCCGCCTCGAGCTTGGCCGGCTCGCCAGCCGCCGCCTCGGCACGCTCAGCGGTGGCGAGCGGCAGCGCGCCGTGCTGGCCCGGGCTCTCGCCCAGCGGGCGCCGGTTCTGCTGCTTGACGAGCCGACGGCCGCCCTCGACGTCGGTCGCCAGCAGGGCGTGCTCGAGCTGCTCGCCGACCTCCATACGGAAGGCGGTCTGACCGTGGTGGCAGCGATGCACGACCTGACGCTGGCCGGTCAGTACGCGGACCGCATCGCCCTGATCGACGCGGGCAGGTTGGTCGGATGCGGTCGGCCGGAGGATGTCCTGAGCGAGGCGGTCGTCGCCCGCCACTACCGCGCCACGGTGCGGATCGCCGACCTCGGTCCGGCGGGGCGGATTGTGGTCCCGGTCCGGCCCGCGCCACACGCCGCGGAGGTGGGCAGGTGAACGACCCGCGCGAGAGCCACGGCGAGCCGCCGCTGCAGCCGCCGACGCGGCCCTCGCCCCGGCGCATACCGTCGCTGGTCCTCGTCAACACCGGCGACGGCAAGGGCAAGTCGACCGCCGCCTTCGGCGTCGTGATGCGCGCCGTCGCCCGCGGCTGGCCGGTCTCGGTCATCCAGTTCCTCAAGTCGGACAAGTGGCAGGTCGGGGAGGAGGAGGTGGCGCGGCGCCTCGGTGTCGACTGGGCGAGGACGGGTGACGGATTCAGCTGGCTGAGCGACGACCTCGAGAGAAGCCAGGCGCTTGCCGCTGCCGCCTGGGAGCTGGCCGAGCGCACCCTGGCTGCCGCCGAGCACCGTCTCGTCGTCCTCGACGAGATCACCTACCCGATGAGCTGGGGTTGGATATCGACCGAGGCAGTCGTGGGGGCGATCCGCGACCGTCCGCGAGAGGTCAACGTGATTGCCACCGGGCGCCATGCGCCGGCGGCGCTGATCGAGGTCGCCGACACCGTCACCGAGATGGTCAAGGTCCGCCACGCTTTCGACGCCGGGGTCGGCGCGATGAGGGGCCTCGACTTCTGATGGCGCTCACCCTTCTGCTCGGCGGAGCGCGCAGCGGCAAGTCCGATCTCGCGGTACGGATCGGCCGTACCTGGTCACAGCCGGTGACTTTCGTCGCGACGGCGACTGCCGGAGACCCCGACATGGCCGCGCGGATCGCCCGTCACCGCGCCGAGCGCCCGGCGTCCTGGACGTGCATAGAGGAGCCCCTGGACATCGCCGGCGCCCTCGCCGAGTGCGGCGATGGCGGGGTGATCGTCGACTGCCTGACCGTCTGGGTCGCGAACCTGCTCGATAGCGGCTCGCCTGCGACGACGCTGGCGGCGGCTGAACGCGTCGCTGCGGTGGCGCGCTCGCGCGAGGCGCCGACCCTCGCGGTCAGCAACGAGGTGGGGCTCGGCGTTCATCCGTCCTCCGTGCGAGGGCGCGAGTTCCGCGACGTCCTCGGGCGCGTCAACGCGATCTGGGCCGCCGCCGCGGAGGAGGCGCTCTTCCTCGTCGCCGGCCGGGCGCTTGCTCTCGATCCCGTCGGTCCGTTGGAAGGTATGGCCGGTGCCTGACTTGTCGGACCGCGACGACGCCGTTATCCGGCTCGCAGCGGAGGTCGCCGCCATCGACCCGCCCGACGCTCGGGCGCGGGCCTTGGCGGAAGCCGAGCTTGGCATCAAGACCAAGCCCTGCGGCAGCCTCGGGCGGCTCGAGGGGTTGGCGGCGCAGATCGCAGCGCTGCGCGGAAACGGCCGGCCGGGTGTGCTCGAGGCGGCGATCGTGGTCGCGGCAGCCGACCATGGCGTCGCCGCCGAGGGAGTCAGCGCCTATCCGCAGGAGGTCACCGCGCAGATGGTCGCCAACTTCGCCTCCGGCGGGGCGGCCGTCTCCGTCCTTGCTCGTCGCGCGGCGGCACGGCTGTTGGTCGTCGACGCGGGCGTCGCTGGCGGTTATGAGGCGGCTGGGGTTCGCCGGCTCGGCTTCGGGTCGGGCACCGCCAATTCCACCCAAGGACCGGCGATGAGCAAGGAGCAGGCGCTGCGCGCCCTGCTCGCAGGGACGGAGCTGGCGGACGAGCTGGCCCGGACGGGCATCGGGATCGTTGGGCTCGGCGAGATGGGGATCGGGAACACGACTGCAGCCAGCGCCCTCGCTGCTGCCCTGCTGCCGAGTGACGCGGCGGCTGTGACCGGACCCGGCACCGGGCTCGACCACGACGGCGTCGCCCGCAAGACGGCCGTGGTGCGGCAGGCCCTCAACGTCAACCGGGCGGGCCTTGGCGACCCGCTCGGCGCCCTGGCGTCGGTGGGTGGCTTCGAGATCGCGCTGCTGGCCGGCCTCGCTCTCGGCGCCGCCGGGCGCCGGCTCGTCGCAGTCGTCGATGGGTTCATCAGCGCCGCCGCCGCGCTGCTCGCCGTTCGCCTCGCCCCTGCCGCCCGCGACTACCTTGTCGCCGCGCACCTCTCGCCCGAGCCGGGACATCGTCTGATCCTCGCCGACCTTGAGCTGGAGCCGCTGCTCAGTCTCGGCCTGCGGTTGGGCGAGGGAAGCGGCTCAGCCGTCGCATTGCCGCTGATCCAAGCCGCCCTGGCGATCCTCGAGGAAATGGCGACGTTCAGCGAGGCTGGGGTCGCAGATGCGGGCCGCTAGCCCCGGCTTGGAGCTGCGGGGCGCGGTCGCGGCGGTTGCCCTTCTCTCGCGTCTTCCGCTGCTCGCCCGACAGGAGCCCGCCGGCGCCGACGTGGCGCGTGGCGCCTGGGCCTTCCCGCTCGTCGGGGCTGGGTTGGGCGTCGCTGTCGGCGCCCTGGCAGTGGTCGGCGCGCAGGTCCTCACGCCGTTTGCAGCTGCCGCCCTCGCGGTCTGCGTCGGCGTGCTGCTGACCGGCGCCCTTCACCTCGATGGATTAGCCGATAGCGCTGATGGGCTGGGGGGACATTCGCCCCAGCAGGCGCTGGCGATCATGCGCGACCACACGGTGGGCTCCTATGGGGCGGCGGCGTTGTCGTTGGACCTGATCCTACGCTCAGCGCTGCTGGCTGCCCTGCTCGCGCGACCCGGCACGATCGCGGCGCTCGCCGCCGCAGGAGCCGTCTCCCGTGCTGCGGTGCTGCCGGTTGCCGCCCTGCTCCCCTACGCCCGCGCCGAGGCCGGCCTCGGCGCGGCACTGTCCGGAATCCGCGGTCGCTGCCTGCTCGGCGTCACCATCGCGATCGCGCTGACCCTGGCTCTGGTCGAAGCGTCGGGCCTCTTCGTTCTGGCCACCGCAGCCGTTGTCGCCACCTTCCTTGCTGCTTTCGCCAACCGCCGATTTGGCGGGGTCACCGGCGACGTGCTGGGGGCGACGGTCGAGCTGGTCGAGCTGGCTGCCCTAGCGGTCCTGGCAGCCGTCACCTGATTTGGCGGCGCTTACCCGTGGGCGTGGCCAGCGGCGTAACTCTTGCGGTAGGTGCGCAGGAACTGCGGCGACAAGGACTGGTTGTCGGGGCTGTAGCGGGCGGCGGCGGAGAGGCGGCGGATCAGCTCGGTGTGGATTCCTTCGGTGCCCTCGGCGCCGCGCTGGGCGGCGCCGAGCAGGTATCCGAGCTGGACGTTTGCGGCGCCTCCGGGTTTGGAGCGCGCCTCCCCGTTGAGTTTGGTCGTAGCGGTCAGCATCGCGGCCCCGACCGTGGCCAGGTCGCCGGTCTTCTGGTTCTCGGCGAGGCAGTCGGAGATCGACGCCTCGCCGCTCAGCCGGACTTCGCCCGGCGCATCGCCGAGAGCGCCCAGATAGGCGCCCGCCCCGTCGAGGCAGGCGACCGGCGTCGAATCGCCAGGCGCGCCGCAACCCGAGGCAAGCAGCGCCAGCGGCGTGAGGAGGGCGATCAGGCGTGCGCGGCACATCGGCGCATCCTACGGACGTGCCGTCGCTCAGCGGCCCATACGGGGGTACTTAACGACGGCACGTCCCCCGCGGTCAGTCGCCGCTGGGGATGCCGCCGGTGGGGGCGGTCGAGTAGCCCCCCGGTGGGCCGGTCGCGGCCTTCGGTCGCGGCTGCGGCGCAACCTGATTGCCGCCGCTGGTCGGGAAGACTTCGACCCATTCGGCGAGCTGGAACATCGGCGCGAGGGCGTGTTCCCAGGAGAGGTGCAGGTGGTTGCCGCAGCCGTGGCCGGCGTCGCCTTCGTAGCCGACCCAACGGAAGGGCGGCCGGGGGCGGTTCTGGACCGGCTCGGCCCAGTGGGCGAGGCGGGTGATGCCGGCCCAGCTGCTGTCGCATTTGCCGCTGCCGTTCAGCGGCACGACGTCGACGGCGAGCCCGTTGTAATGGTCGGAGCCCTTGACATGGCAGTTGTCGCAGCCCACGTGTTCGCCGTCGGGAAGCGGGCCCGAGTAGCCGTCGGTGACGTAGATCGGGAAGTGGGCGGCGATCCAGCGCAGGTCCGGGACGATCCGACGATCGACCATGTCGCCTTCTTCGTGCGGAATCGAGGCGGGAATCGGGACGATTTCCCCCGTCGCGTGGACGAGGCGCGTGGGGAGAGGCGCGGCACTCGTGGGCGCTGCCGTCGAGCAGGCAAGCAGCGCGGCGGCGGCGAGCGCCGCAAGCGAGCGGCGGCCTGCACGCGACTCTTGCCGGGGAAGCTTGTCGATCGTCACGGGCACGTCTCCGCCGTTATCGACAGGCGCACCCGCCCCGCTTGAGCCCCGCAGGTTAGGGTCCCCGCATGCCGACCGTGCGCGACGCCAGCTTCGACCTCTTCCGTGCCCAGGGAATGACGACTATCTTCGGCAATCCCGGCTCGACCGAGCTGCCGATGCTCGCCGACTTCCCGAGTGACTTCCGCTACGTGCTCGGCTTGCACGAGGGGGTCGTGGTCGGGATGGCCGACGGCTACGCGCAGGCGTCCGGCCGCACCGCGATCGCCAACCTCCACACCGCGCCCGGGGTCGGCAACGCGATGGGGGCGATCTTCAACGCACAGGCCAACCACTCGCCGCTGCTGGTCACCGCCGGTCAGCAGGCACGGGCGCAGATGACCCTGCAGGCGAACCTGACCAACCGCGACGCGATCCGCATGCCCCACCCGCTGGTCAAGTGGGCTTACGAGCCGCCGCGGGCCGAGGACGTGCCACTCGCCCTCGCCCACGGGGCCCACCTCGCCTCGCTGCCGCCGCAGGGCCCCGTCTTCGTCTCGTTGCCGATGGACGATTGGGACGCCGAGGTGGAAGAGGCCGATGCCCGCGAAGCGATCGCCCGCCGGGTTACTGGCCGCGCCGTCGCCGACCCCGAGGCGGTGCGCGCGCTCGCCGAGCGGCTCGACGCGGCCACCAACCCCGTCTTCGTCGCCGGCCCCGACATCGATGCCAGCGGCGGCTGGGACATCGCGGTGGCGCTGGCCGAGCGCCAGCGCCTGCCGGTTTGGTCGACGCCGGCGACCGGCGGAGGCAAACTCGGCTTCCCCGAGGGGCATCCCCACTTCCGCGGCGTCCTGCCCCCGGCGATCGGCCCGATCGGGCAGACGCTGGAGGGGCACGACCTGATCCTCGTCGCCGGCAGCTCGGTCTTCCCCTACTACCCCCACATCCCGGGCCCGCTGCTCCCAGAGGGGGCGAAGCTGGTCGCGATCACCAGCGATCCCGACGAGGCCGCCCGGGCGCCGATGGGCGACGCGATCGTCGCCGACGTCAAGCTGACCCTGGAGGCGCTGCTGGAGGCGCTGCCGGAGTCCTCGCGCCCGGCGCCCGAGCCGAACCCAGGCCCGCAGGAAATCCCCGCCGAGGACCCGCTCAACTCCTCCACCGTGCACTCCGCCCTCGCCGAGGTCTTCCCCGAGGACGGCATCGTCGTGCTCGAGTCGCCGGCCAGCACCTTGGCGCTGCGCAACCAGCTGCGCCTCTCGCGCCCGGGCAGCTACTACTTCAGCGCCGGCGGCGGCCTCGGCTTCGGCTTGCCGGCCTCGATCGGCGTGCAGCTCGCCCAGCCAGATCGCCCGGTCGTATGCGTGATCGGCGAGGGCTCGGTCCAGTACGCGGTCAGCGCCTTCTGGAGTGCCGTCGCCCACGAGGTGCCGGTCACCTTCCTCGTCATGCGCAACTCCGAGTACGCGATCCTCAAGTGGTTCGCCGAGGTCGAGTCGGTGCAGGGCGCGCCCGGCCTCGACCTGCCCGAGCTCGACGTCGCCGCCGTGGCGGCCGGCTACGGCGTCTCGACCCAGCGGGCGAGCGGGCGGGACGAGGTTCGCGACGCGCTCGTCAAAGCGCTCGCCTCCTCGCGGCCGGAGCTGGTCGAAGTCCCGGTGCAACCGGGAATGTCCCTCTTCTAGGAAGATTCCGGGGATGACCGTCGCCGCCCCCGACCGAGCTCCCGACGAGCTGGCCGGCGGCGCGGTGCAGCCGCTGCGCGGAGAGCTCGAGGCCTTGCTCGGGCAAGACCGGGTGCTGGGGCGGGCCAGCGACATCGTCCGCTACGCCTCCGACGCCAGCCCCTACCGGCTGCTACCGCAGGCGGTGGTGATGGCGCGCGACGTGGACGACGTCTCCAAGACCATCGCCTACGGCCGCGCCAACGGCGTCCCCGTCGTCTTTCGTGCCGGCGGCACCAGCCTCAACGGCCAGGGGCAGAGCGACGGCATCCTGGTCGACGTGCGGCGCCACTTCGGCGGCGTCGCCGTGGAGAAGGACGGGGCGCTGGCCCGGGTCAAGCCCGGCACGGTGCTCGGCCACGCCAATCGCGTCCTCGCCCCGCACGGGCGCAAGCTCGGCCCCGACCCGGCCAGCACCGACATCGCCACGGTCGGCGGCGTGATCGCCAACAACTCGGGTGGGATGCGCTGTGGCACCGTCTACGACTCCTACTCGACCGTGCGCTCGATGACCTTCGTGTTGCCCTCCGGGACGGCGATCGACACGGCTGCCCCCGGCGCCGCTGAGCGCTTCGCCGCGGCTGAGCCTGAGCTGACCGCAGGCCTGGCCGCGATCCGCGAGGAGATCCGTGCCGACGCCGAGCTGAGCGAGCGCATCCGGCGCAAGTTCTCGATCAAGAACACGACCGGCTACCGGCTCTGCGCCTTCCTCGACGCCGATGAGCCGCTGGAGATCTTCCGCCGCCTCGTGGTCGGCTCGGAGGGCACGCTGGCCTTCGTCGCCGAGGCTGTCTTCGAGACCGTGCCGCTGCCGGCCAGTACCACCACTGCCTGGATCCACTTCCCCGGCATCGACGCCGCGATCGCGCCGGTCCGCGAGCTGGTCGAGAGCGGCGCAACTGCGGTCGAGCTGATGGTCGCCCCGGCGTTGATCGTCGCCGCCTACAACATGGTCGGCGCGCCCGAGGAGTGGAAGGAGCTGCCGCCCGAGTCGGCTGTGCTGCTGGTCGAGTTCGGCGCGGCCTCGGATGCCGAGCTGGACGCCTACGTCGGCAAGGCGAACGAGATCCTTGCCTCCCACGAGACGATCCGCCCGCTCGAGTTCACCCGCGAGGCCGAGGAGATCGAGCTCGCCTGGCGGGTGCGCGAGGGGTTGCACGGGCTGGTCGGGCGGGTGCGGCCGCCGGGCACGGCGCTGATCGTCGAGGACGTCTGTGTGCCGCCTGAGCGGATTGCCGAAGGCGCCCGCGACCTGCAGGCGCTGCTCGGCGAGCACGGCTTCCTGGCGGGCGTCGCGGGTCACGCCTCCGCCGGGAACCTCCATTTCATGCTCACTCCCGATTTCGCCAAACCGGAGGACCTCGAGCGCTACGAGTCCTTTATGGCGAAGCTGGTCGAGCTGGTCGTCGGCAAGTACGACGGCTCGCTCAAGGCAGAGCACGGCACCGGGATCAACATGGCGCCCTACGTCGAGCGCGAGTGGGGCGAGAAGGCGACCGAGCTGATGTGGTGGGTGAAGCGGCTCGCCGACCCCGACGGGGTGCTCGCCCCCGGCGTCGTCCTCAACCGCGACTCGGGCGCCCATCTGCGCAATCTGAAAACGACGCCGGAGATCGAGGAGTCGGCGACGACCTGCGTCGAGTGCGGCTTCTGCGAGCCGGTCTGCCCCAGCCGCAATTTGACCACGACCCCGCGGCAGCGGATCGTGCTGCGGCGCGAGATGGCGCGACAGCAGCCGGGTTCGCCGCTGCTGAAGGCGCTGGAAGAGGAGTACGAGTACGACGGCCTCGACACCTGCGCCGCCGACGGCTCCTGCCGCCTCGCCTGTCCGCTCGGGATCGACACCGGCAAGCTGGTCAAGGAACTGCGCGCCGAGCGGCACACGCCTCGCGCCGAAGCGCTGGCCCTGCGCACCGCGAAGCGCTGGGCCGGGGTGGAGAAGGCCTCGCGCGCGGCACTGCGGATCGGCGCCCCTCTGGCGCGCCGCACCGAGCGCGGCGCGGGGCTGCCGGGACCGGCTCTGGCGCGATTGCCGCAGACCGCGCGCCAGGGCGCCGCAGCCGTCTACGTCCCTTCCTGCACCAACCGCATCTTCGGTCGTGCCGCCGACGGGCCTAGAACGTCAGATATAGACGCGTTTCAGGCCCGTCGGCGGCTTATCAGCCTTGCCGAGGCGATGGTCGCGGTGTCCGCCCGCGCCCGGCTGCCGGTTTGGATCCCGGCCGAGGTCGGCGGCAGCTGCTGCGGGCTGCCGTGGGGCTCGAAAGGATTCGGCGATGCCAATCGCCAAAAGGCGAACGACATGGTCGAGCACCTCTGGCGCTGGAGCGACGAGGGCGCGCTGCCGGTTGTGATCGACGCCGCCTCCTGCACCCACGCCATCGCCGAGCCCGGCGAGGGGGTGCTCGGTGAGGAGAACGCCGGGCGACTCGCCGAGCTGCAGATCCTCGACTCTGTCGCCTGGGCGCACGACCGCCTGCTGCCGCGGCTCGAGATCGCCCGCAAGGTCGGCTCCGCCACCGTTCACCCAACCTGCGCGACGCGGCAGCTGGGCCTCGCCCCGCGGCTCCGCGCCCTCGCCAATGCTCTCGCCGAGGACGTCTACGTCGCCCCCTCCGCGACCTGCTGTGGCTTCGCCGGCGATCGCGGCTTCTCGCACCCCGAGCTGACCGCGGCGGCGACGGCGGACCAAGTGGCCGAGCTCTCCGGTCGCCATTTCGACGCCCACCTCTCCAGCAACCGCACCTGCGAGATCGGCCTCGGCCGGGCTGCTGGCGAGCCTTACGAGTCCTTCCTCTTCCTGCTCGAGCAGCTAACGCGAGGAGGCTGAGACTGCGGCGGCGCCCTGTTCGTCGGCGTCGGCCTCGAGCTCGCGCACCATCTCGACTATCGCCGGGTTGCGCTCGAGGTAGCGGTCGAGCAGGGGGTTGAGGAGGCCGCGAAAGGCAGAGGCGTAGCGCCACCATCTCGGCGCGAAGATCCGCGGCGCCCGCGCTTCGATGCCGCGCACCACTGCTGCCCCAGCCTCGCCCGGTGAAATTCGCTTGGTCAACCGACCCGACAGCAGTTTTTCGTCGAGGCCGCTCGAGTGAGGACGATCGAGCGCGTCCTGCAGCAAACTCGTGTCGACCAGGCCGAAGTAGGCGACGCTCGCGCTTGCGCCCAGCGGCGTCAGCTCGGTGCGCAGCGATCGGCCCAGCGACTCGACGCCGGACTTGGCGGCCGCGTAGGGGCTGTTGACGACCCCGTTGATGAATGCGTAGACGGATGAGGTGACGACGACGTGACCGCGGCGCTCGACGATCTGCGGCAGCGCCGCCCGCACGGTGCGCCATACCCCGAGCATGTCGACCTCGAAGACCCGCTCCCATTCCTCGCTGCCGATCCCCCGTACCGTGGCCGTTTTCGGCTGGACGATGCCGGCATTGGCGACGACGACGTCGAGGCCGCCGAAGCGCTCGACCGTCTCGCTGACCGCCTGCATGATCGCGGCGTGGTCGGTGACATCGGCGCCGATCCCGATCGCCCGTCCGCCGACCCGCTCGGCTGCCTCGCGGGCCTGGTCGAGGTCGAGGTCAACCACCGCGACCGAGGCGCCGCGCATGTGAATCTGGCGGGCGGTCTCGTAGCCGATTCCCCGTGCGGCGCCAGTCACCAGCGCCACCTTTCCATTCAGATCGTAGGCGGGCATACGGCGGTCAGGGTACTCACTCCTAGAATCACTCGCCCATGCCCGGCTTCAAGCCAGTCGACCCGAAGCAGTCCTTCCCGGAGCTCGAGGAGCGGGTGCTGGCGCGCTGGCGCGAGCGCGATGTCTTTCACCGCTCGCTCGCCAACCGCGAGGGCGCCGAGGTCTGGAGCTTTTACGAGGGCCCGCCCACCGCGAACGGAAAGCCCGGCTCCCACCACGTCCTCTCCCGTGTCTTCAAGGACATCTACCCCCGCTACAGAACGATGCGCGGCTACCGGGTGCCGCGCAAGGCCGGCTGGGACTGCCACGGGCTACCGGTCGAGCTGGAGGTCGAAAAGGAGCTGGGCATCGGCTCCAAGCAGGAGATCGAGGAGTACGGGATCGGTGAGTTCAACCAACGCTGCCGGGAATCGGTCTTCGAGTACGTCGAGGAGTGGAACCGGCTGACCGAGCGGATCGGCTTCTGGATCGACCTCGACGATCCCTATGTCACGCTCGAGAACACCTACATCGAGTCGGTCTGGTGGTCACTGCGAAAGCTCTGGGACGACGAGCGCCTCTACGAGGGCCACAAGGTCGTCCCCTACTGCCCCCGCTGCGGCACGGCGCTCTCCTCGCACGAGGTCGCGCTTGGCTACCAGGACGTCGAGGACCCGTCGATATATGTGCGCTTTCCATTGTTTGCCGGCGACGGGAGCGAGGCGGGAGAGTCGCTGCTGGTCTGGACGACGACGCCGTGGACGTTGCCGGGCAACGAGGCCGTTGCTGTGGCCCCCGACATCACCTACGTCAAAGCTCGGGTTGGCGGAGAGACGCTGATTCTCGCTGAGCCGCTGGTCGAGAGGGTGCTGGGCGAGGGAGCCGAGATCGTCGACCGGCTGCCGGGCTCGGAGCTTGTCGGCCGCCGCTACAAGGGCCCGGTCTTCGCCCTCAGCGATCGCGAGCCGGGTGGCTTCCCGGTGATCGCCGGCGACTTCGTCACCACCGAGGACGGCACCGGCCTGGTCCACATCGCCCCCGCCTTCGGCGAGGACGATTACGCAGCTGCGGCGGAGAACGGGATCTTCGACCCGACCGAGCACGGCACCCTCTACAACCCGGTCGGGCTCGACGGCAAGTTCGACCGGCGAGTGGCCGGCTTCGAGGGCCGCTTCGTCAAGGACCCCGAGGTCACCCGGGCGCTGATCGACGACCTGCGCGGGCGCGGTCTGCTCTTCCGCGAGCAGGTATACGAGCACGCCTACCCACACTGCTGGCGTTGCGGCACCCCACTGCTCTACTACGCCAAGTCGAGCTGGTACGTCGCAACCTCTCAGGCTCGCGATCAGCTCCTCGCCAACAACGAGAAGATCGGCTGGCGCCCCGAGCACATCAAGCACGGTCGCTTCGGCAAATGGCTCGAGAACAACGTCGACTGGGCGCTCTCGCGCGACCGCTACTGGGGGACGCCGCTGCCGATCTGGGAGTGCTGGACGGAGACCTGTGACGGCCGCTTCTGCGCCGGCTCGGTCGCCGAGCTGCGCGAGCGCGCCGGCGGCGAGGCGCCCGAAGACCTGCACCGCCCCTACATCGACGAGGTGACGGTCGAGTGCGAGAAATGCGGTGGCGAGATGCGCCGGGTCGACTCGGTGATCGACACCTGGTACGACAGCGGCGCGATGCCCTTCGCCCAGTTCCACTACCCGTTCGAGAACGAGGAGCTGTTCGAGGAGCGCTTCCCCGCCGACTTCATCTGCGAGGCGATCGACCAGACGCGCGGCTGGTTCTACACCCTGCTCGCCGAGTCGACCCTGCTCTTCGGCACCTCCAGCTACCGCAACTGCGTCTGCCTCGGGCTTATCCTCGACCCCGAGGGGCAGAAGATGTCGAAGAGCAAGGGCAACGTGGTCGAGCCTTGGGACGTGATCGCCGCGCACGGCGCCGACGCCTTCCGCTGGTACTACCTGACCGCGCAGCAGCCCTGGTCCGGCTACCGCTTCTCGGTCAAGACGGTGGGCGAATCGGTACGCCAGTTCCTGCTGACCCTCTGGAACACGTACTCGTTCTGGGTGCTCTACGCGAACGCGGAGAATCTTGGTCCCGATGACTTCCGAGGCGGCCCAGAGCCCTCCGACGACCTCGATCGCTGGGCCTTGTCGCGACTCCAGGCCACGGTGGCCAGCGTCGGCGAGCACATGGACGGCTTCGACTGCACCGCCGCCGGGCGCGAGATCGCATCCTTCGTCGAGGAGCTCTCGAATTGGTACGTGCGCCTCTCCCGCCGCCGCTTCTGGGAGGGCGACCGGGCCGCCTTCGGCACCCTGCGTCACTGCCTGCTGGAGACGGCGGCGCTGCTCGCCCCATTTATCCCCTTCCTGGCTGACGAGATCCACCTCAATCTGGCTGGGGGGGAGGCCGAGGCCTTGGGCGAGCTTCCCGATTCTGTTCATTTGCGCGACTTCCCCGAGTCCGATCCGGCGCTCGCCGACTCAGGGCTGGAGGCCGCGATGGGGGCGGTGCGCCTCACGGTCGAACTCGGCCGCGCCGCTCGCGCCCAGGCGAAGGCGAAGATGCGCCAGCCGCTGCGCCGCGCGGTGATCGTCGCCAACGACGCCGAGCGCGAGGCGATCTCCGCCAGCGCCGACCTGGTCAAGGCCGAGCTGAACGTGAAGGAGCTCGACTTCGTCAGCGAGGAGGCGGAGCTGGTCAGCTACGCGGTCAAACCCAACTACCGCTCGCTCGGCCCGCGCTTCGGCAAGCGGATGCCACAGGTCGCCGCCGCGGTCGAGGCGCTCGATCCAGTCCACGTCGCCAAGGTGATGGCCGATGGCGGCCAGGTCGGCATCAACATCGATGGCCACGAGCACGCGCTCGTGCCGGAGGACGTGACCCTTGCCCTGCAGCCATTGGAGGGCTATGAGGTCGAGGCGGAAGCCGGGCACGCCGTCGCCCTGCAGCTCGAGCTGGACGACGAGCTGCGGCGAGAGGGCCTGGCGCGCGAGATCGTCCACGCGGTCCAGAACGCCCGCAAAGAGGCGGGCCTGGAGATCACCGACCGGATCCGGTTGGGCCTGGCGGGTGACGGGGAGCTGATCGCCGCTGCACAGGCGCACGAGCCGTACCTAGTCGGCGAGGTCCTAGCCACCGAGGTCGTCTACGACGCCACGGACGGCGTCACCGCCAAGCTCGACGGCCGCGAGCTACGTATCTCGATCGCATCGGGACGTGCCGGGACTTAGGCACCCATATGGACGCCTAAGTCCCGGCACGTCTAGTCCGGCTTGGGCTTGCCGATGATGAAGTCGGTCTTCGGCGAGTCGGAGAACTTCACCCAGCAGTGCTCGGGGGCGGCGCCGGCGATCTCGACCAGCGCCGCTTCGATCCGCTTCGCGATCTCGGCCTTCTGCTCGTCGGTCCGTCCCTCGAACCAGTGGATGTGGACGAAAGGCATCCGTCGCCTGTGGTTTGTCTCGGACCGGCGCTCTAGGCGAGCGCCGGCTCCAGCTCGGCCTCGAGGCGCCGCTTCGGCATCGCCCCGACGACTTTCTTGGCGATCGCCCCGTCCTTGAAGAGGAGCAGGGTCGGGATCGAGAGCACTTCGTACTCGGCAGCGGTCTGCTGGTTCTCGTCGACGTTGAGGCTGACGATCTTGAGGTCGTCGCGCTCGTCGTCGATCTCCTCGAGCACCGGGTGGACGACGCGGCAGGGGCCGCACCAGGGGGCCCAGAAGTCGACAAGCACGGGGCCATCGGCCTCGAGCACGTCGGCTTTGAAGGTGGCGTCGGTGACGTCGGTGAGCTTGCCAGTCACTGGTATCGGTCTCCCGGGAGTCGAGGTTCAGCGCTCAATACTTCATAAAGTATAGCGAGGTTCTAGGTGGCCGCCGAGTGGCGCCCGCCGTCCCCTTTGCCAAAGCGTAGAAGAGGGACCCGCCAGATGGCCTCGAGGACGATTGAGCGGTCCATCTTCGAGCTGCCGACCCGGCGGTCGCGAAAGACGATCGGCACCTCCGCGACTGTGAAGCCATGTTGGATGGCCCGGTAGGTCAGCTCGACCTGGAAGGCGTATCCCCGCGCGCGCACAGCGTCCAGGTCGATCGCCTCCAGCACCTCGCGACGGAAGCACTTGAAGCCGCCGGTCAAATCGCGCACGCCAACTCCGAGCACGAGCCGCGCGTAGGCGCTGCCACCGCGGCTGATCACCCGCCGCAGCGCTCCCCAATCGCCGACGCCGCCGCCCGGCACATAGCGAGAGCCGATCGCCAGGTCGGCCCGCTCGGCGGCCTCGAGCAGCCGCGGCAGGTAGGCCGGCTCGTGGGAGAAATCGGCGTCCATCTCGACGATCAGACCGGCGCCGCCCGCGAGGGCGCGACGGAAGCCGGCGATGTAGGCGGGCCCCAACCCTTCCTTGCAGGGCCGGTGCAGGACCTCTACTCGCTCATCCTCGGTGGCGAGGCGGTCGGCGATCTTTCCGGTGCCGTCGGGGGAGTTGTCGTCGACGATCAGCACCCGTGCCGAGGACGGCAGCTTCGCCAGCACGGCGGTGACGACCGGACTCAGGTTCTCAGCCTCGTTGTAGGTGGGGAGGACCAGCCAGGCCGGGCCTTGGGCGGAGTTCGAGGAAAGCACGCGCGGCGATGCTAGTACCACGACGTAAGAGGAGCTAAATCGACGGCCGTTCGCACACGCAGGTCATGAGTCAGGCTCTAACTTGCACGACATGACCAATGCCGAGATCGCCGCCGCCCTCGAAGAGCTGGGGGTCCTGTACGAGCTCGACGGCGCGGTCAAATACAGAGTGCTCGCCTACTCGACCGCCGCCAAGGCGATCCGCGAAAGCCCGCTCTCGGTTGCCGAGCTGGCGGCGCAGGGACGGGCAACGGAGATCCCCGGGGTGGGAAAGACCCTCGCCGAGAAGATCGAGGCACTGCTGGAGACCGGCGAGATCCCCGCCGCGGTGAAGCTGAAGGCGAAGTTCCCGCCGACGCTGATCGAGGTGACGCGGGTCCCCGGCCTGGGGGCGAAAACCGCGCGGCGTCTCTACGAGGAGCTCGGGGTCACCTCGATGGAGGATCTGAAGGAGGCGGCAGAGGGAGAGCGGATCCGCGAGCTGAAAGGCCTCGGCGAGAAGGTCGAGGAGAACGTGCTGGCGGCGCTGGAGCGGCTCGGCGAGCCCGGTGAGGGCCCCGGCCGCGTCCTGCTCTCTGCGGTGCGGCCGATCGCCGAGGAGCTGGCGGCGGCGCTGCGCGAGCACCCCGCCGCCAATCGGGTCGAGGTGGCGGGCTCGGTGCGGCGCTGGGCGGAGACCTGCAAGGACATCGACCTGATCGCCACCGCCGAGCAGCCGCAAGAGCTCGCTGAGCAGCTGGCCGGCCATGAGCTGATCGCCGCCGCCGGGAACCCCGGCCCGAACGGTGTGCGTGCCCAGACCCACAACGGGATCTCGGTCGACCTGCGGATCGTCCCCCCCGAGGCCTTCGGCAACCTGCTCCAGCACTTCACCGGCTCGGCGGCGCACAACGTGCAGTTGCGCGAAGAGGCGGTGGCGCGCGGCCTCTCGGTCTCCGAGCACGGGATCACCGAGACTGAGAGCAGCGAGAAGACGCTGTGCGCGAGCGAGGAGAAGGTCTACGAACGGCTTGGCTACGCCTACATCGAGCCGGAGCTGCGTGAGGGGCGGGGCGAGCTGAAAGCGGCGCGCACCGGCAAGCTGCCCAACCTGGTTTCGGCCGCGGACGTCCGCGGCGACCTGCACTCCCACACCACCCTCTCCGACGGGCGCAACACGCTGGAGGAGATGGCCGCGGCCGGGCGCGAGCGCGGCTACGCCTATATGGCGATCACCGACCACTCGGCCAGCCACGGCTTCGGCGACCACGTCACCGTCGAGCGGCTCTGGCAGCGGATCGAGGAGGTGCGCGAGTGGAATCGGGGCAGGCGCGGGCTCCGTCTGCTCGCCGGCTCGGAGGTCAACATCGGCCTCGACGGCTCGCTCGACTACCCCGACGACCTGCTCGAAGCGCTCGACTGGGTGATCGCCAGCGTCCACACTTCCTTCTCGATCTCCGAAGCGGCGATGAGCGAGCGGGTCTTAACGGCGATCGAGAACCCGCACGTCGACTGCATCGGCCACCTCACCGGCCGCCTGATCGGCCGCCGTGAGCCTTACGGCATCGACGTCGAGGCTGTGGTCGAGGCGGCGTCCCGGGCCGGCACGATGCTGGAGATCAACGGCAACCCGAACCGCCGCGACCTCTCCGAGCACCACGCCCGCCTCGCCAAGGAGGCTGGCGCCACGATCGTCCTCAACACCGACGCCCACGGCGTCGACACCCTCGGCAACATGGCTTACGCAGCAGCCACTGCCCGACGGGCCTGGCTGACCGCGGCCGACATCGCAAACACGCGCGGCTGGAGGGACTTCAAAAAATTCATCAAGCGGTAGACGCGACGGGTCCTGTCACCGCGACTATCGCAGAGGGTCACTGCGAAGTCCCGGGCTACGCACGAGCTGAATCGGACGAAGCGCTGAGTTCGAGACGACGTAGAACTTGACGCCGTCGCGATGCTCGATGCCGAGCACGGCCGCCTCGCGGGAGCGCATCGCGAGGGCGACGAGGAGGGCGTAGCCGGCGCCGATCGCCGCGACGCCGGGGTAGAGGATGCCGAGGATGCCGGCGATGATGGCGGTGAGGCCGATCGGCCAGAGGCGGATTGCGGCGATCCGGCCGGGCGAGTGCTCGGGGAGCGAGGTTGCGGTGCGGGCCTGGGCGAGGGCGTCGCGGACGCCGTCGGCGGCGCCGGTAGGCCGCCCCAGGTACATGCCGAGGACGAGCGCGATCAGCCACCAAGCGGCGGCGACCAGGGCCGTCCTCGTGTCGCCATCGCGGCCGGCGGCGATCGCCGTGATCGCCCCCAGCGCGGTCGCCTCGGCGCCGGTGAGGAAGACGGTGATCCGCAGCAGGTCGGTGTAGGGCATTCGAAGTCCTACTCCGCCAGGGCCTCTAGCAGTGCCAGCCATCCCGCCGGGCCGTCGACTCGCAGGTCGGACTCTTCGACCAGCTCGGGCGGCCCCTCGTCGGAGACCACCCCGACGCAGATCGCGGCCTCCAGCTCGCCGTCCTCGTGCAGCTCCCGCAGCCGCCGGAAGGCGTCGAGGTCGGTGCGGTCGTCGCCGCCGTAGACCGCCGCCGTAACTCCGTCGGCGGCCAGCAGTGCTGCCACTGCCGCGTCCTTGCCACCGCCGCCCGGCGGGCGCAGCTCGAGCACCTTGCGTCCCCAGCGCGGCTCCAATCCCGCCCGCCCGCCCGCTGCGGCGATCTCGTGGGCCCGCGCCTCGGCGCCACGCTCGTCACCGGCGCCACGCCAGTGCAGCGCCTGGATCGGTCCCTTGTCCTCCAACCGCAGTTCCACCTCGGCCAGCGCCTCATCTCCGAGCTCGGAGATGAACGCGGCCGCATCCCCCTCACGGCCCCGCAGCGATGGATCGAAGCGGGGCGCCGCGTCGCCGGGCAGCAGCAGCTCGAGGCCGTGGTTGCCCGCGTAGGCGATGCCATCGACTCCGACCAGCCGCCGTGCCTCCGCGGCGCGGCGGCCGGAGACGCAGCCGACCAGGCCGTACCGTCCGCTCAACCGCGCGAGCAGCTCGGAGGCCCGTGCCGGCACCTCGGCTTGCTCGGGCCGGGGGACGATCGGGGCCAGGGTTCCATCGACGTCGGTGAGGATCGCCGCGCGTGCGGGGTCCGCTTGCAGGCGCGCCAGCGGCCCAAGCCCCGCCTCGCGCTCCCCTCTACCGGATTCGGGAGACACCGGACTAGTATCGCGCGATGCCGTCCACGCACACGCTGAAGCTCGCCGCAATCGGCACGCTGGCCGGCGTCTTCAGCGGCCTCTTCGGGGTGGGCGGCGGCACCGTGATCGTGCCGCTGCTGATCTTCTGGTTCGGCTACGGAGAGCGTCTCGCGACCGGCACCAGTCTGGGCGCAATCGTCCTGATCGGCCTGCTCGGCGCCGTCGCCCAGGGTGGGATCTACGGCAACGTCCACGTCGCCACCGGCCTGCTGCTCTCGATCCCGGCGATCGCCGGCGTCGTGATGGGCACCGCGATCCAGCAGCGGATCCCCCAGCGCGCCGTCTCCCTGCTCTTTGCCGTGCTGCTGGTCGGCGTCGCGATCGAGCTGATCGTCAAGTGAGTGGGCTCGCCGATGGATGAGCTCTTTGCCGCCCTGATCGCCCTTGCCGGCGGCTTCGCCGGCGGCCTGGTCGGGGTCGGCGGCGGAGTTCTGTTCGTCCCGGCGTTGACGATCTTCCTTGGCCTCTCCCAGGTCGAGGGCGAGTCGACCTCGCTGTTGATGATCGTGATCGTCGCCCTCGTTGGCGCATTTCGCCAGAACGCCTACGGCAATCTCAACCTTCGCGACGCAGTGGTGATCGGCGTCCTCTCCCCGCTCGGCGTGCTGATCGGGGTTGTGGTCGCCAACGAGGTCTCGCAACGAGCGCTCGAACTGTCCTTCGCCGCATTGGCTCTCTACGTCGCCTACGGCCTCGTTCGCCGCGCCCTCTCGCCCCAGCCCTAAGGGCTTCGGTCGCCAGGGCGCTACGCTCAAAAGCGTGGATTCCCTTACCTGGCACGCCGACGTGCCGCAGCTGCGCTCTCCCGTCCTCGTCTGTGCCTTCCGTGGCTGGAACGATGCTGCCGGCGCCGCCTCCGCCGCCCTGGACGCGGTGGCCGACTCCTTCGACGCTGAGCCGATCGCCGAGATCGACCCTGAGGACTACTTCGACTTTCAGGCGACGCGGCCGACGATCGTGCTCTCCGAGGGTCAGACCCGCCGCATCGAGTGGCCGCAGAACGACCTGATCGCCATACGCATCCCCGGCGCCGACCGCGACCTTGTCCTCTTCGACGGCACCGAGCCAAATCTGCGCTGGCGCACCTTCTCGGAGACGGTGGCAACCGCCGCCGACACGCTCGGTGTCGAGATGGTCGTCACCCTGGGCGCGCTTGTGGCCGAGGTCTCCCACACCCTGCCGGTGCCGATCACCGGCCTCGCCTCCGACGAGCAGCTGGTCGAGGAGCTCGACCTGCAGCGCTCCAGCTACGAGGGTCCGACCGGGATCGTCGGCGTTGTCCACGACTGCTGCCGTCAGATCGGGATGACCTCAGCCTCGCTCTGGGCGGCGGTTCCGCACTACGTAGCGGCTGTGCCCAATCCGAAGGCGGCGCTGGCGCTGCTGCGCCGGCTCGAGGGCCTGACCGGGATCGCCGTCGACGCCACCGAGCTCGAGGAGGAAACGGCCAGCTACGAAGAGCAGATCGGCCGCGCCGTCGCCGCCAACCCGGAAATCGCCGAGCTGGTGGAGCGGATCGAGGCGGAGCAGGTCGAGCAGCTCGGCGAGGACAGCGATGACCTGCCCTCCGCCGACACGATCGCGCGTGAGTTTCAGCAGTTCCTGCAGCAGCGCCGCGGCGAGTCCAACTAGCTCAGCTCTCCGCCGCCGGGCAGATCAGGCGGTAGTCGCACCAGCCGCAGACAGTCGGTGACGGGCGCGGCTCGAAGTCCTGGCCGAGGACACCCTCGCCCACCTGCAACACGGTGCGCTCGACCCGCTCGGCGTCGTCGGGTCGGACCGGCGCGGCAACCTTGTCGCCGTCGAGCACGTAGTAGTAGCTGCCGGCCTTCGCCTCCAGGTCCCAGGCCTCGCGGGCCGCGAGGCGGTAGAGCGCCAGCTGCAGGTCGCTCTCCAGGTCGGCCTCGCTCTTGCGCTCGCCGGTCTTGTAGTCGATCAGCTCGTAGCCGCCATCGGGCAGGCGGTCGACTCGGTCGACCCGTCCCCGCACGTGGTGCTCGCCGATGCGGATGTCGAACTTGCGCTCGAGCCAGACCGGTTCGCCCTCGGAATCGCGCTCGCGTTCCCAGTAAAGGCGCATCGCCTCCCGCGCTCGGTCGCGAAACTGCAGCTCGTCGTCGCTGGAGCCGAATCCGGAGCGGCGCCAGCCTGTCTCGAACAGATCCATCAAGCGCTGCAGTCCGTCCTCCTCGCTCTCGTCTCCGCCCTCCTTGTGGAAGCGTTCGAGAACGTTGTGGATGAGGATGCCGAAGCGCTGGTTGATCGTGGGCTCCTCCGGGATGCCGAAGACCCGCCGGAACTTGTACTTCAGCGGGCAGGTCAGGTAAAGGTCGAGATCGGAGGCGGAGAGGCTGAGCGAGCCGTCGCCGCGTCGCGGCAGGAACGCCTCCAGCGAAGGCTCCTGGCGGGTGGCGATCAACCTGCGCCTGCTGTCGCGCTCCCGCTCCGACCCGAGCAGGTATGAGTCGAGCGAGGAGGCGTCGAGCTCGGCCTGCTGCTCGGGCGTGGCGACCTGGCGCAGCAGCCCGTTGACCGCCTCGATCGCCTCCGCAGTCGCCTCGTCGCCCGGCCGCTGGGCGAGCGCCGCCAGCTTGAGCAGCTCCAGGTAGCGGGCGATCGCCCGGTTGACGTCGACCGCCGTGTCGAGCCGCGGCTCCGACAGCTCCCGGCCCGCCCTCCAGGACGCCTCCAGCATCTCCTCGCGCAGCATGCGGTAGGTCGCGTGCAGCCCCTCGGCCGGGCCGAACAGCTCCTCGGCGTGGGCCTCCTCCTCGGCCTCCGCCGCGGCTAGCGCCTTGGCGTAGAACCCCGAAGGACGGCTCTCACCGTCATCGCCGCGCTCGACCCGGGCGAGGACGAGGCCGGAGCGGGCCGGCCGCCCGATCCGCTCCGCCACTCCGCCACGCTCCAGGCCGAGGACGAAGACTTGCGTGAACTCCATCCCCTTGACCGCGTCGCGGGTAAGGCCCTGCACCGCGCCCGGCGCGGCCGGCTCGACGACGCCGGCCGGCTCGACTCCCGCGTCGGCGACGGCGCTGAGGTGGCGGATGAAGTCCCGGGTCGAGCCGTTCGGCTCGCGCCGCGCCCAGGCGGCCGCAAGCTCAGCGAGGCGCGAGAGGCCGAGCAGCCGCTCGGCGACCTCGGGCTGCGCGGCGAACAACCGCTGGCGGCGCAGCCCGACAGCCTCGATCAGGCGCCGCACGAAGACGTCAGCGCGACGCTCCTCCAGCGCCGCCGAGGCAGCCCCGTAGAGCTTCAGGAAGGACTGGATCCGCTCCCGCGCCTCGGGCGGGATCTGGGGGCTCTCCAGTGCCGCCTCGCAGCCGGAGACGAGGTCCAGCTTGCGGCGACGGGCGATCGTCGTCAGCCGCGCCAGGTCAGCCGCGCGCAGCTCGACCGGTGGTCGGGTCAATGCCCGCGCCGCCGCCGCCGAGTCGCCCGGGTCGGCCAGCACCCTCAACCAGGCGATTGCATCCCGGACCTCGGGGCGCTGGAAGAGAGCGGCTGGGCCGGCGAGATGGAAGGGGACGCTGCGCTCTTCCATTGCCGCCGCGACCGGCCCACCCCGAGCGGGATCGTCGACCAGCACGCAGATGTCTTCGGGCTTCGCCCCGCCAGCCAGCAAATGCTCCGTCTCTCGCGCAACAGCTTGTGCCTGTGCTCGCTCGTTGGTGCAACGCCAGAAGCGGACCGGCGGGTCGCGGAACTGGTGGGTTAGCTCGACCGTAGGCACAGGCGAGGGCGCGGGGGTGTCCGATTGGGCGCGGCGTCCTGTTTTTCGCCCCGGCGGCTCTACGAGAGTTGCATCGGCGTCCGGCGAAAAACCCAGCGCCCAGTCGGACACCCCCGCGCCCTCGCCACCCCCGTCCACGGCGTAGAGCTGGTTCGGATTCTCTTCAGACAGGGCGGCGAGAATCGCCCGCTGAGCTGGGGTCGTGTCCTCCAGCTCATCCACCATTACATAGACAAAGCGGTGGGCGATCGCCGCGCGGATGTCGGGCTGCTCATCTAGGAGCTTGCTCAGGGTAAAGTAGACGTCGCCGCGGTCGAGGCTGCACGTGTCGGCCAAGATTCGGTCGTGTGCCGCGATCAGCTCGGCCAGCTCCGGGTCAGGTGGGTCTGAGCCCGCCTTGACTTCGTCGATCTGCTGCAGCAGGCGGGCCAGCAGGCCCGCCGGGTTGCCGCGGATCTCGTGACGGCGCAGCGGCAGCTCTTCGAGTCGATCGAGCAGCAGCGCTAGCCGCTCGGCCGGGCCGAGCACGCCAAAGAACGGGTCGAGGCCGGCGGCGGTTGAGTGCGCTCGCAGTAGGCGCTCGCAGAGCTGCTCCCAGGTTCCAATCCAGAGCTCTTCGAGCGGCGAGTCGAGCAGTACCTCGACTCGCTCGCGCAGCCGCTGAGCGGTCGCTCGGGTGGATGCCAGGGCGAGAACTCGCTCCGGCTGGGTTCCGTCGGCAACCAGGCGCTCGAAGCGCCGGGCCAGGACCTCGGTCTTGCCGGTTCCGGCCTCGCCGATCAGGAGGAGCGGGCCGGCGCGGTGGCGGATCGCGCGCTCCTGGGGCTCGGCGAGGGCAAGCATGATCCAACGCTACCGCGCTCGACCTCCATGGCCTCGTCCATAGGATGAGCTCGATGGACGTTTTCTCCGCAGACTGGCCCGCAATCTGCCGCCGCATCGCCGCCGCGCAGCGGCAGCTGTTCCAGCAGACGCCGGACCGCGAGGCCCGCACGGAGTACGAGGGGGTGGGCGAGGGAGGAGATCGCAGCCTCGTCATCGACCGCCGCTGCGAGGACGAGGTCTTCGCCGAGCTGGAGCAACTGGCCGCGTCCGGCGCCTCGTTTGTCGCGATCTCGGAGGAGCGTGGAGAGGTGGTCTTCGGCGCGGGAGGTCCAGCGCGGGTCGTGATCGACCCGATCGACGGTTCCCTCAACGCCCGCCGCACCCTGCCCTCCCACAGCCTCAGCATCGCGGTCGCTTCGGGAGCCTCGATGGCGGATGTCGAGTTTGGCTACGTCTACGACTTCGGCGCCGGTGAGGAGTTCGTTGCCGTCAGGGGAAGAGGGACGGCCCTGGACGGCCACCGGGTCGAGGCGGCCGCCGACGTCGAGAAGCTCGAGCTGCTCGGGGTCGAGTCAGCCGAGCCTGAACGTCTGCGGCCCGTGGCAGAGGCGCTCAGCGGCCGGGTCTATCGCCTGCGGGTGATCGGCTCGATCGCGATCACCACCGCCTACGTCGCCGCCGGGCGCCTCGACGGGATGCTCAGCCTGCGCCCCTGCCGATCGGTCGATGCCGCTGCTGCCCAGCTGATCGTCCGTGAGGCAGGCGGCGCCGTCGCATTCGGCGACCTGGAGCTGAGCGAGGCGGACCTCGGTCTCGATGCCCGCTACCCGATCCTCGCCGCGGCTGGGGAGCAGAGCCTGACGGTCATCCGTAACGCTCTGGAAGAGGCGGTTTAGAACAGGTGTTCGGAAGAACGTATGTTCGCTACACTCGCGAACTCCCCTCCGACTCCTCAACAACCACTCCCGAAGGGATGATTCTTAGATGGCAGCCAAAACCAGCAAAGCAACCAGCTCCAAACCCAAAGCCAAGGCGAAAAGCGTCCCGACTCCGACCCCCTCTCCCTCCCGCGCCGAGCAGGTCCGTTCCGCCGCCGAGCGCGCAGTCGACCTGCCGGTTGGCGTCGTGCTCGAGGCCAGCGATCGTGTCGCCGAGCTGCTCGAGCCGTTCAGCGGCCGCACCGCCGCCGAGAAGCAGCTCAAATCGTATGGAACCCAGCTGCGCCGCACCGTGAAGCGCACCGAGCGCCGCGGCGCCAGCGCTCGTCGCAAAGCAACCACCGAAGCACGCAAGACCCGCAACAAAGTCGAGCGCGAGGCCCGCAAGCGGCAGCGCCGGGTCGAGATCACCTTGAAGCGCAACCGCGACGAGGTCGAGCAGCGCGTCCGCAAGGCGATCGACGAGCAGACCTCGCGTGCCCAGGACCTGATCGACCAGCTGAGGGCGTAGGACGCTGCACCGGGAACCGCGCGCGGCTTCGCGCCCTACGGAGTACTGTCGCTCGCCGCGCGCGGGCCCCTGCTTGGTCCTGCACCCTCAGATTCCGCGCACAAAAATCGGTCTTGAGCCCGCCGGCTCGTAGGGCCAGTTGTCCTGCGCTGACGCGTAGGCGCGGAACTGGAAGCGAACGCCGCGGCTGTCGTCGTCGCTGAAGCGGTAGGCGTAGTGGAAATGACCGCTGTGGTCGGTCTGGATTGTCCGGAACTCCGCCCAGGGCAGGCCCGCCAGGCGGAACTGAAGCTGCACGGACTTGCCTCCAGGCGGAATCGTCCCGGGCTCTGCGACAACCCGTCCGCGGAAGACAAGCGGCGTGCCGCCGACCCTTGCGACGCTCGATGAGGCTTGCAGTCGCACCCGGCTCAGCACCTGGAGGTGCAGCGCGGAGCCGTCGGAGCGGGCCAGCGTCGGGCTGCCCTCGAAGGCCACCGCAATCGTCCGGCTCGGACCGGAGGCGGTGCGAATCGCGAACGTTCCGCCCGACCCGGTTCGCACCGTCGATACCCGTTCGGCCGGCTGGGCGCCGTCCGCGAAGCGCTCGACGATCCGCACCGGCATGCCGCCCAGCGGTGAGCTGGCGCCGGTGCTGAGTCGGCCGGTGAAGAGGACGCCCCGGCCGTAGGGGACGGTGCGCCTCAGCACCTGGCCGCGGAAGCTGGCGCGCAGTGCCGTCGTCGCCTTGAGCGGATTGGAGAGGATCATCGGACTGCCGTTAGCCCGGTGTGTCGTGACCGTGGTATTGCCGGCCGCGTCGTAGCCGAGCGCCCGGAATTCGTACTCGCCAACCGGGGAGGCATCGGAACCCCAACGGGCGCGCAGCTCTCCGTCCTCAGACTGTGCGGAGGGAAGCGGCTCGAAGCGGTCACCGGATCCGGCCCGACGTACGCCGATCCACCCGCGCGAAAGGTTCGGTCCCGAGAGCGTGTCAGCGATTCGCACCCGCAGCAGGTCGGGATCGCGCGGGTCCTGGGAATTGGCGAAGGCGACATTGGGCGGAGTGCGGTCGATCCGCACCCAGGTCGTCAGCGGAGCGCGGTGGGCGATGCCGTTGCTCTGCGCTCCGTCATCGATGTTGCCGGCCGCGTCGCGGGCGTAGTAGGCGACCCGGTGGGTGCCCTCGTCGATCACGCTGGCACTGGCAGATCCGCCGAGCGCGATCGCCGGGGCGCCGCCGTCGACCCGGATCGCGGTGAGGGGCTGTAGGCCGTCACCACTCACTTCCATCCCCGAGCCGCTGTCGGTGGCGCTTGCCGTGAGCCACGCGGTCCGGTTTGTCCAGCCGGTCGGCGCCCCAAACAGGTGGGTGACCGGGTCGGTGGTGTCGACGCGAAGCACGGCCTGTCCGCTCGTGGCGGACTTCATCCCCGAGCCGGAGACGGCGACGGCGTGCAGGTAGCTGGTCCCCTCGGGCAGCGCCGCGATCGCGAGCTCGTCTTCCTCGACGCCGCCCCGCAGGGTGGTCTCGGTGTCGCTGCAGCGATCGGCTGCTGCACATGGAGCTCCGCTCGCCGCGGTGTCGATCGCGACCGCATAGCCGCGGATCCCGGACGCCGGCGGTGGACCTGGCGGATGGCCAAGGTGGACCCGTAGGGGAAAGGCCGTGCGGCCAATCCAGTCCTGGACTGGCTCGGGCTCGACCGAGGTCGGCCTGACGTCGTCGAAGCGCAGCTGCGCCGTTGCCGCCGGCCCCTCTTCACCTGCGGCATCCTCGAGCCAGACTTCGGCGCTGTAGGCGCCGGGGACTTTAGGCACCGTCAAACCCGCGATCCCGTCGCTCACCCTGGCGATCCGGGCCTCCCCGATCGCGGTCCCCTGCGGATTGCGGATTCGGTAATGGGTTGCCGCGAGCGGCGCTCCGCCCGGCGGGTTCGTCCATTGGAGTTCGAAGCGGTTCTGCGCGTGCCAGATGTCGCCCCCGCCGCCGACCCTGAGGTCTGCGGGTCGGGGAGGGCTCGCTGCTGCTGGGCTGACAACGCTGGCGAGTGTTCCGGCGAGTACCACCAAAGCGGTTGGCGATACTGCCGCTCTCACGGGCCGAACTCCCCGGCGGCGCTGCCGCTGGTGACGGTGGAGGGCTCGGCCGCTGCGGGCGTGGAAACCGGTTCCGGCGGCGGCGGTGTGTATTCGACGGCGCCGGCTTCTGCCGGTTCCGGCGCCGGCTCGGGCGGTTCCGGTTGCTTCTGCTGCTGTGCGGATTGCGGTTGCGGCTCAGATGGTGGCGCGTCCGGTTCGTAGTCGACCACGGGCGGCGCGGCCTCCTCGACCGCCCGCTCGGAGATACGCTCGATCCTCGCCTGGGCAGCGTGCTGCGGCTCGAGGCCGAGCGGCGCCGGCACCACCCCAGTGGCGACGCAGGCGGCGGCGCCGCCAACAGTGCCGGCGCAGATTGCCAGCGCCTTGGCAAGGGCTGCAACTCCGACACCGCGGGTTCCGCCTGTGGCAGCCACCTGGGCTATCCCACCGTCGCTCGCGCCGCCGGCGCCGGGGAGCCGAGAGTGCAATCCGACGAGGAATTCCTGGGCCCGGTCCAGCAGGGAGCGCGAGACCGGCAGGGCCGGCGCAAGCGCGGCGACGGTGGCCGGGGTGGCCCGGTAGGCCCGCATCGTGGCCCGGCAGGCCGTGCAGGCACGCAGGTGCTCCCGAACCACAGTCGCGTCCGCGGCGTTTGTCTCGCCGTCGCAGTACGCCGACAGCAGCGGGCCCAGCTCGGCGCAGCGAGTACCGTTCTCACCGCGCGAGAGCTGGTCGCGAAAGCGCTCCCGGCCCTCGGCCAGGCAGCGGTTGACCTTGGTCTGGCTGAAGCCGGTGATCTCGCCGATTTCGGCGTAGGAGTAGCCGGCGGCGAGCAGGGTCAGCGCCCGCAGCTCCGCCGGCTTCAGCCCCCGCAGCGCCTCGCGACTTCGAGCTACCAGCTCGCGTCGCTCGAGCCGCTCGCCGGGTCCTGCGCTTGTGGCCGCGATTTGCGCGATCGGGTCCTTTCCGTCCTCGCCGACTCCCAGCAGTCGCTCGCGATTGCGACGCATCGCCAGGGCCTCGTGCTTGACCACTGTCTTCATCCAGCGAATCAGCTCGCGCGGGCGATCGGTGGGCGCTTTGACCAGCAAGATCTCCAGCGCCCGCTGATAAGCGTCCTCGGCGTCGTCCTCGCAGAGCGAGTAGCGGCGCGCCGTATGCCTCAGCTCGGCATCCTGGCGGCCGATGAGTTCGACGGCGGCGCGTTTGCGCCCGGCTGTTGCGACACTCCCCTGCACCGGTTCAGTTCCCTCGTCCGAACATGTCATGTAGAGCGTGGGACGGGGCCGGGTTCTCCCCCCTTCTGGACGGGTGGACGATCGAATTGCCCGCTATTTGCGAACCGGAGCGTTTACGGCGGCCGCGAACCGGGCGTGTCCGAGCTTATGGGTCCATATGGCCCCGAAAACTCGGACACGGCCCCTCGGGGGTCACCTGTAGCATCCGCCGCCATGACCACCTGCGTGATCACCGGCGGCGCCGGATTCCTCGGCTCGCACCTTTGCGAGCACCTGCTCGGCAAGGGCCACCGGGTGATCTGCGTCGACAACCTGGAGACGGGCTCGCTGCAGAACATCGAGCACATCCGCGACGACGCCTTCGACTTCCGCAATATCGACATCACCGAACGGGTCGATATTCCCGAGGCCGTCGACTTCGTCTACCACCTTGCCTCGCCGGCCAGCCCGATCGACTACCTGCGATTGCCCCTGCACACGCTCAAGGTCGGCTCGCATGGCAGCCACCACATGCTCGGCCTGGCCAAGTTCAAGCGCGCCCGCTTCCTGATCGCCTCGACCAGCGAGGTCTACGGCGACCCCCAGGTCCACCCCCAGACCGAGGACTACTGGGGCCACGTCAACCCGATCGGCCCGCGCGGCGTCTATGACGAGGCGAAGCGCTACGCCGAGGCGCTGACGATGGCCTACCACCGCCAGCAGGGCGTCGACACCTCGATCGTGCGGATCTTCAACACCTACGGCCCGCGCATGCGGGCCCACGATGGGCGCGCGATCCCGACCTTCCTCCGCCAGGCGCTGAAGGACCAGAACCTGACCGTCTTCGGCGACGGCAGCCAGACCCGCAGCTTCTGCTACGTCGACGACCTGATCCGCGGCATCGTCGCCCTCGCCGAGTCCGACGTGCACGTGCCGGTCAATGTCGGCAACCCCAACGAGTTCACGCTGCTGGAGCTGGCCAAGACGGTGATCGAGGTGACCGAGTCGCGCTCGGAGATCATCTACGAGCCATTGCCGGTCGACGACCCGCAGCAGCGCCAGCCGGATATCACTCGCGCCCGCGACCTGCTCGGCTGGGAGCCGCAGATCGAGCTGGGCGACGGTCTGCGCCGCACGATCGAGCAGGCGGGCGTCGAGCGCCTCGCTGGCGCTTCGGACTGAGCCCGGGCTTCCGCTGCCCAATATCCTGCGGGAATGTCCAGCAAAACTGGAAAGGCTGCCGCCGAGGAGCGGCCGACGATCGCGCCGCTCGTCGGGCCCGACGACGAGCGGGTCTTCACCGACTCGGGGATCGAGATCGAAGGCCTCTACACCGAGAACGACGTCGCCCCGGGCCTCGAAGAGCGGCTCGGCAGGCCCGGTGAGCCGCCCTTCACCCGCGGCATCCACGAGGGGATGTACCGCGACCGGCTCTGGACGATGCGCCAGTACGCCGGCTTCGCCTCCCCCGAGGACACCAACGAGCGCTACCGCTACCTGATCGAGCACGGCTCGACCGGCCTCTCGATGGCCTTCGACCTGCCGACCCAGCTCGGCCGCGACTCCGACGACCCCCTCTGCCAGGGCGAGGTCGGCCGCACCGGCGTCCCGATCGACACGATCGAGGACATGCGGATCTGCTTCGACCAGATCCCGCTCGACAGCGTCTCGACCTCGATGACGATCAACGCCCCGGCGGCGATCCTGCTGCTGCTCTACGAGCTGGTCGGCGAGGAGCAGGGGGTGCCCTCCGAGAAGCTGCGCGGGACGGTCCAGAACGACGTGCTGAAGGAGTACATGGCGCGCGGCAACTACATCTACCCGCCCGAGCCGACGATGCGGCTGACGACCGACATCTTCGAGTATTGCCGCGAGAACGTGCCGAAATGGAACACGATCTCGATTTCCGGCTATCACATCCGCGAGAAGGGCTGCTCGGCTGTCCAGGAGGTGGCCTTCACCCTCTCCAACGCGATCGCCTACGTCGAGGCGGCGCTCGATCGCGGCCTCAAGATCGACGAGTTCGCGACCCGCCTGGCCTTCTTCTTCAACTGCCACAACAACGTCTTCCAGGAGGTCGCCAAGTTCCGCGCTGCGCGACGGATGTGGGCGAAGATCGTCGCCGAGCGGTTCGGGGCGCAGGACCCCGACTCGATGAAGATCCGCTTCCACACCCAGACCGGCGGGGTGACGCTGCAGGCGCAGCAGCCGGAGGTCAACATCATCCGCGTCGCCCTGCAGGGCTTCGCCGCGGTCAGCGGCGGCACCCAGTCGTTGCACACCAACGGCTTCGACGAGGCGCTGGCGCTGCCGACCGAGCGCTCCGCCCGGATCGCCCTGCGCACCCAGCAGGTGCTCGCCCACGAGTCCGGTGTCGCCGACACCGTCGACCCCTTCGCCGGCTCCTACTTCGTCGAGTCGCTCACCGACGAGATCGAGCTGCGCGCCTGGGAGCTGATCGGCAAGGTCGAGGAGATGGGCGGCTCGGTGGAGGCGCTGGACTTCATGCAGAAGGAGATCGAGGAGTCGGCGCACTCCTACCACGAGCGCTACAAGTCCGGCCAGGACATCGTTGTGGGCGTGAACAAATACGTCACCGACCAAGTCGACGACGTCGACATCCTCCGCGTCGATCCCGAGTCCGAGCAGCGCCAGTTGGCGCGGTTGGCGGAGTTCAAGCGGAACCGTGATCAGGCAGCGGTCGAGGAGAAGCTCAAGGCGGTGCGCGATGTGGCCCGCGGCGAAGGCAATCTCCTGCTCCCGATCCGTGCGGCGCTGGCAGCCGACGCCTCGATCGGCGAGGTCTGCGGCGCCATGCGCGACGTCTTCGGCGAATACAAGGGCGGCGCCTTCTTCTAACGCCCCGCAGGACGTGCCGGTAGTTGACCCACCACAGGGGTGGTCAACTACCGGCACGTCTACATGGTGGCGACCAGGTGGAGGACTTCGGCGGGCTGGCTAGAACGGGGGCCAATGATCGAGGTCTCGAGGACGCTGATGAAGTCCGAGCCGGAGCTGGCCGAGCTGGTCGCGACGGTCGAGGGCGTTGAGGTGACGATGGCTGAGAAGGGCTTTGGCACGCGGGTCGAGCTGCGCGCGGGCGCAGGGTCCGGCCTCGCCGAGACCGATCTGGAGCGGATCTTGGACGACCTCGCCGAGCCGCGCAAGCAGCCCTTCGCATAACCACAAGGGAGAAGACCGACATGAAGCACTTGCGCAAGCACCTGACTTTCGCCAACGCGATCTCCTGTATCGCCCTCTTCGTGGCGCTGAGCGGCGCCGCCTACGCGGCGACGACGACGCTGGGGAAGAAGTCGGTCAAGACCCAGAACCTCGCCAACGGCTCGGTGACGACGCTCAAACTCCGCGGCGGCTCGGTGACGAACCTGAAGCTGCGCAACGGCGCGGTGACCGGCGCCAAGATCGCCAACGCCACGATCGGCTCGTCCCAGCTGGCGAGCGGCGCAATTCGCTCCGAACAGCTCGGCGGCGGCATCGTCACCACCGGCAAGCTGAAGAACGGCGCCGTGACCGGCGAAAAGATCGCCGGCAATGCCGTCGGCGCCAACCAGCTTGGGCCCAACTCCGTGGTAACCGCCAAGATCCAGGATGGGGCCGTGAGCAGCGCGAAGCTGTCCTCCAGCCTGTCGGCGAGCCTGGTGAAGAACGTCTCCTACGTGACGAAAGCAAGCCTCAGCAACTTCAGTGAAAAATCGAAGTCGGTGACCGCCGACTGCCCGACCGGGAAGCAGGCGATCGGCGGCGGCGCTCGCATCGTCGGTGGCGTCACGACCGTCGCGGTCACCGAATCCGCGACGATCATCAGCGGCGAAAAACGAACCGGCTGGGCCGCTGCGGCCAGGGACATCACCGAAGCCGCCAGCGCCAACTGGGCCGTCGAAGCGGTCGCGATCTGCGCCGAATTCTGAGTTCCAAATAGACTCCCGCGCCGCGATGCGCGAGAGGAACCCGGTCACCCACGAGGAGAAGCTCGCCTACCTGCGCGAGCTGCGTGAGGCGGCGGTCCACTCCGCCTCCGAGGAGGCGGTCTCCAAGCAGCACGCGAAGGGGAAGCTGACCGCCCGCGAGCGGGTCGAGAAGCTGCTCGACCCGGGCTCCTTCGAGGAGCTCGACACCTTCGTCCGCCACCGCACCTATGACTTCGAGATGCAGAAACGGCGTCCCTGGGGGGACGCCGTCGTCACCGGCCATGGCACGATCGACGGCCGCACCGTCTTCGTCTTCTCCCAGGACTTCACCGTCTTCGGCGGCAGCCTCGGCGAGGTGATGGCGGAGAAGATGTGCAAGGTGATGGACCTCGCCGCCCAGGTCGGCGCGCCGGTGATCGGCATCAACGACTCCGGCGGCGCCCGGATCCAGGAGGGGGTCGTCTCGCTCGGCGCCTACGGCGACGTCTTCGTCCGCAACGTCCAGTGCTCCGGCGTGATCCCGCAGATCAGCCTGATCATGGGCCCCTGCGCCGGCGGCGCCGTCTACTCGCCAGCGATGACCGACTTCATCTTCATGGTCAAAGAGACCTCGCACATGTTCATCACCGGCCCCGAAGTGATCAAGACGGTGACCGGCGAGGAGGTCGAGTTCGAGGAGCTTGGCGGGGCGATGAGCCACAACAGCAAGTCGGGCGTCGCCCACTTCGCCGCCGAGGACGAGGAGAGCTGCCTCGAGGACGCTCGCTACCTGCTCAGCTTCCTGCCCTCGAACAATCTCGAAGCGCCGCCCCGCTTCGCCCCCGAGGACGACCCCGAGCGCGAAGACGACGATCTCGACACGCTCGTCCCCGACGATCCCTCCAAGCCCTACGACATGCGCGAGGTGATCTCCCGCGTCGTCGACGACGGCGAGTTCTTCGAGGTCCACGAGCACTTCGCCAAGAACATCGTCTGCGGCTTCTCGCGGCTCGACGGCTTCCCGATCGGCATCGTCGGCAACCAGCCCGCCTTCCTCGCCGGCGTGCTCGACATCGAGGCCTCCGAGAAGGCGGCCCGCTTCGTCCGCACCTGCGACGCCTACAACGTTCCGATCGTCACCTTCACCGACGTGCCCGGCTTCCTGCCCGGCACCGACCAGGAGTGGAACGGGATCATCCGCCACGGCGCCAAGCTGCTCTACGCCTTCACCGAGGCGACCGTGCCGAAGCTCACCGTCGTCACCCGCAAGGCCTACGGCGGCGCCTACGACGTGATGAACTCGAAGCACATGCTGGCCGACTTCAACGTCGCCTGGCCGACGGCTGAGGTCGCGGTGATGGGCCCGGAGGGCGCGGTCAACATCATCTACCGCAAGGACATCGCCGCTTCGCCGACCCCCGACGAGCGCCGCCAAAAGCTGATCGACGACTACAAAGCCCACTTCGCCAACCCCTACTCGGCAGCGGAGCGCGGCTACATCGACGACGTGATCGAGCCGCGGGAAACCCGCCCCAAGCTGGTCAAGGCTCTGCGCATGCTCCAGTCCAAGCGGGTCGAGCAGCCGAAGCGCAAGCACGGCAACATTCCGCTGTAGGGACAGGATCCAGGGGGTGTGGCCGTGCCAGCGCCTACCATCTCCCATCATGGCGACACCCTTCACCGCCATCTCGGACTGGCTCGCCTCGAACCCCCCTGCCGCCGGGAAACTGACCCATACTCTGGCCGAGGTGGCGACACGAACTCGCGAGGGCGAGGACTTCCGCTACGCGATCCGCGAGTTTCTCGACGAGTTTGCGCTTCGAGGCGACGACCGCGAGCGAGCCAAAGCTATCGAGGAGCGCCCCGAGACGATGGACGATCCCCGCCACGACGCCTATCTCGGGGCGTTGGCGGAGCACCTCGCGGTTGCTCACCATTTGAGCCGTCCCGCCTGGTCGGTCGAGCCCGAGCGCTTCCTGAGCCGCTTCTGGTTCGTCAGCGACTTACCGGGCTTTCGCGCGGTATCGATAGCCCAGGCCCCGGCAGCCTTCCGGCGCCGCGGGGTGTTCGTGCCCGAGCGTTCTCTGCACCGCGTCTGAGCGATGGACCGCGGCGAGATCATCGCGGCGCTCACCGACCTGGCCGCCGAGTTACAGCGACGGGGGGTCAGTGCCGACATGTACGTCGTCGGCGGCGCAGCGATCGCTCTCGCCTTCGACGAGCGGAGGGCGACGCACGATATCGACGCCGTGTTCGAGCCGAAGAATGTCGTCTACGAAGCGGCCGCGGTTGTGGGTGAGCAGCGCGATCTGCCGGCGGGATGGCTCAACGATGCAGTCAAGGGCTTTCTGGTGGGAGATGACCCAGGCGCAACGCCCGTTCTCGACCTGCCGGGCCTGCGTTGCCTGGTCGCCGCCCCCCGTACCTTGCTCGCGCTTAAGGTTCTGGCTCACCGGGTGGGAGAGGATGAGGAGGACGTGCGCCTTCTCGCCGCGCAGCTCGGCCTCGAGCGGGCCGATCAGGTTCTCGCCGTGGCTGAGGAGACTTTCGGCGACAGGCTCGACCCTGCCGCTCGTTTCTTCGTCGAAGAGGTGCTGAGCTCGGCGCGCTGAGGGCGATGAGTCGGCAGGGTACCCCCACCGCGGGTCTTGCGGAACGCAGATGGAACTACGAATGCCCTTGTCCCCTCGGACGAAGCCGAGGAACGGGGCGCGATTCTGCTGGATCCCGCTTAACGCTCGCGGGGCATCTCCGCCGCAGCGGCCCGCCGCGCCTGCCACGTAGCCAGCGGCGCCGCGGCCATCTCCTCCCAGGCGGCACTCTCGCCGAGGTACTGCATGACGACGAAGTGGAGCAGGCCGGGCAGCATCTCGGGGGCGCGCTCGGCGTCACCGTCGAGCAATTTGGCCGCCAGGAGCGTGTCGATCGCCCCGACGATGAAGTCCGACGTAATAGGGGGTGGAGCTTGGCGAGAGGGGATCTCGCGGCGGGCGCTGTCCAGCGCGCGGGAGAGGCGCTCCATCAAATCGCGCCGCTGGGCGAGCGACCGCTCGCCGGCTGCATGCACCTCGATCAGCAGCGCCTTGGCGATCGCCGGCTGGTTGGCGCAGAACTCGAGCAGCTCGGCCAGCGCCGCGCGCAGGCCCTCGCGCCAGGAGGGTTGGCGTCTACCGGCGCCGATCAGGCGCTGGTAGAGCCACTCGCCGGCATCGCCGTAGGCCTGCGCGAAGCAGTCCTCACGATCCACGAAGTGCTTGTAGAAGGTCGCGCGGCTCGTCTGCGCCCGCTCGATCACGTGCCGGACGGCTACCTGCTCGTAGCCCAGCTCGCCGCTTGTGAGGAGCATCGCCTCGAGGATCCGCTCGTGGGGCGGGCGGCGGCCGTGGGAGCCGGGGAAGGTGAGGACGGTGCCGCTGTTGCTATCCGAAAACATACTCCTTTTGTCTAGGTATAGCAGCTTTTAGAAACTTGGATGCCTAGAACGCCATGTTTTCTGTAGAAAAGGCAAGTAGACATCGGATATATGTTTTGGTACCGTCTTGGCATGGCCGACTCGCGATCGCTGTCGGAGCGTCTCTCGAAACTGCCCCCGGGGCGACATCTGGTCCCGCGCGACTTCGTCTCCCAGAACCAGCGCGAGCGGATGCTGCTGGCCACCGCCGAGCTGGTCGCCGAGCGCGGCTACCAGAAGACGACGATCGAGCTGATCGCGAAGACGGCGAAGGTGGCGCTCGTCACCTTCTACGAGCATTTCGCCAACAAGGAGGAGTGTTTCCTCGCTGCCTTCGACGAGAGCATCGCGGCGGCCGGCGAAGTCTTCGCCGAGCTGGTCGACGCCGAGCAGCCCTGGGTCGATCAGATCTCCACCGGCCTCGAGGTATTCCTCGAGATGGTGGTGGCCGAGGAAGCGCGGGCCAAGCTTTGCATCGTCGAGAGCCAGGCGGCCGGTGGGGCGGCCCTGGCCCGCTACCAGTCGATGCTGGAGAGCGTCGCGCCGAAGCTGCGGGAGGGGCGCGAGCTCAACCCGCGGACGAGCCGGCTGCCGGAGGGGCTCGAGGTCGCGATCGCGGGGGGGCTGATGTGGCTGGTGCACCAGCGCCTGATCACCGGCCGGGCCGACGATCTCAAGGGGCTGCTGCCCGAGATGCTGCAGGTGACCTTGACGCCTTACGTCGGGGAGGTCGAGGCGGCGCGCGCCGCGGAGGCGGCTCAGGCCCGGGCGGCGGCGTAATGGCCGGCGCTCGAAGCAAGCCAAGCGCAGGGAGTTGGGCTAGGACGATGTGAGCGGTCCGCGCAGAGGCCGCGATCCCGCGCGGGAGAGAATCGCAGCCGCGATGGTCGAGATGGTCGCCGGCCATGGCTTCGGGGCGGTCGACGTAGTCGCCGTCTGCGAGCGGGCTGAGGTTGGCCGGGCGCACTTCGATCGCTGTTTCGCCGACCTGGAGGACTGCTTTCTCGGCCTCCACGATGAAGTCATGGAGGAGCTCTGTGCTCGGGTCGACGCCGCCTGTCAGGGCCGCGAGGCTTGGCACGATCGGATCTGGGCGGCGGGCATGGCCGCGATGCGTTACCTGCAGGAGGATTGCGCTCGGGCCCACTTCCTCGTAGTCGCCGTCAACGGCGCCGGCAGTGGCGCCCAGTCGCGTCGCGACCGGATCGTCCAGCGGATCGCCGATGTCCTCGACGGCGGCCGGGGCGAGGTCCAGGGTGAACGGTCGATGTCGCGCTGCACGGCCGAAATCACCGCTGGCGCGGTCTACGGCACGATCCTGGCTAAGCTCGAATCCGGCTCGATCGAACGCGGCGAGGAGTTCCTCCCCGAGCTGATCTATCTGGCGACGATGCCTTACCTGGGCGCCCGCGCCGCCGAGGACGAGCTGCTGGTCCAACCCCTGCGCTAGGCAGGCTGGGACCGCCTACCTCTGGGGTATCGTCGGTCCGTGGCAAAGGGAAAGGCGAAGGCGGACGACTCGGGCGCAGAGGCTGGCGCCTCGCCACGCCTGCCTGCCGGCCGCCACGGATTGCCGCGCGAGTTCATCGTGCAAAACCAGCGCGAGCGGATCGTCACCGCGCTCGTCGACACGGTCGCCGAGCGCGGCTACAACGCGACCACCGTCGCCAACATCACCAAGGCCGCGTCGGTCTCGCGCCGCACCTTCTACGAGCACTTCGCCGACAAGGAAGACTGCTTCCTCGCCGCCTACGAGATGGTCGCCGAGCACATCGCCGCCTCGATGCGGGCCGCGGCCGAATCCTTCGAAGACTGGCCGCAGAAGGTCCGCGCCGCGCTGGCGACCATGCTGCGCTTTCTCGCCGGCGAGCCCGAGCTGGCCCGCCTCTCGATGATCGAGCCGATCGCCGCGGGAGGCGAGATCGCCGCCCGTCACCGCGCCTCGATGCAGGGCCTGGTCGAGATCCTCAAGGCGGGACGCCCCGAGCACGGCGGCGAGCACCCGCTCCCCGAGGCGACCGAGGAGACCCTGGTCGGCGGCATCGTCTCGCTGGTCGTGCGCGAGATCAGCGCCGGGCGCACCGAGCAGCTCGAGTCGCTGCTGCCCGACCTGGTCGAGCTGGCCCTGGGTCCCTACGTCGGCGCCGAGCAGGCCGAGCGCCTGGCTCGTCAGTAGCCCGCGGCCAGCACGCTACGGAACCGCCGTCGCCTCGGCCTCGACTGCGGCCCCGCCGCGGGTCGCCGCCGCGCCGCCTTCCTCTCGCGTGAGCCGGTGGGCGAGGTAGACCGGGATGATCGAGATCAGCACGACGATCACCGCGACTGCGTTAACGATCGGCAGCTGGTTGGGCCGGAAGAGGTTGCGGAAGATCCAGATCGGCAGGGTTTCTTCGGCGGCGCCAAGGGTGAACGTGGTGACGATGATCTCGTCGAAAGAGAGGGCGAAGGCGAGCAGGGCGCCGGCGGCGAGCGCGGTCCTGAGGTTGGGAAGCGTTACGAGCCAGAAGGTTTGCCAGGTGTGCGCGCCGAGGTCGGCGGAGGCCTCCTCGAACGAGGCCGAGGCGCGGCGCAGGCGGGCGACGACGTTGTTGTAGACGACGACGATGCAGAAGGTGGCGTGGGCGACGATCACCGTGAAGAGGGAGAGTTCGACGCCAAGCACCTGGGTGAAGGTGTTGTTGAGGGCGACGCCGGTGACGATGCCCGGCAGCGCGATCGGCAGGATCACCAGGAAGGAGATCGTCTCGCGGCCGAAGAAGCGGTGACGGGCGACGGCGAGCGAAGCGAGGGTGCCGAGCAGGAGCGCGATCGCGGTTGCCGCGGCACCCGCCTTCAGCGTGGTGACGAAGGCTTCGCGGGCGAATTCGTTTTCGACCGCCTTTGGGAACCAGTCGAGGGTCAGTCCCGGCGGTGGCCACTCGAGGATGTTGCTCGAGTTGAAGGCGTAGATCGCGATCACGATCAGGGGGATGTAGATGAAGGCGAGGCCGACTCCCACCGCGAGCCGGAGAAGCAGGGCCGATCGTCTCGAGAGCCTCACTGGGTCACCGCCATCTGTGTCATCGCTCGCCCATCTAGATGTGCTCGAAGGCGCCCAGCTTGCGGGCGACCAGGAGGTAGGCGATCATCACCACGATCGGGACCAGAGCGAAGGCGGAGGCCAGCGGCAGATTGGTGACGAAGTTGTTGAAGACGACGTTGCCGATGAACTGGCTGTTGGAGACGAGGCGCGGCGTGATGTAGTCGCCCAGGGTCAGTGAGAAGGTGAAGATCGAGCCGGCGACGACGGCCGGGAAGACGAGCGGCAGGATCACCCGTCGGAAGGTCGTGAACGGCGAGGCACCGAGGTCCTCGGAGGCGCTGATCAGCGAGTCGGGAATGCGCTCCAGACCGGCGTAGATCGGCAGGATCATGTACGGCAGCCAGAGGTAGCTCATCACCAGCCAGACGGCGGTGATGCCGAAGCCGGGACCGTGCAGGCCGAACGGCTCCAGCGCCCAGTTGACGATGCCGCCGCTGGACAGCATCGTCCGCCACGAGTAGACCTTGACCAGGTAGCTCGACCAGAGCGGCAAGAGGACGGCGACGATCAGGATCGCCCTGCCGCGACGGCTCGCGAGCTTGGCCATGTAGAAGGCGATCGGGAAGGCGAGGATCGCGTCGGTGACGGTCACCAGCGCTGCGATCCGAACCGTCCGCCAGGCGATGTCGCGGTAGACGGGTTCGTTGAAGAGGGTTTCGAAGTTTTCGAGGCTGAGGCTCCGGGTCAGCTCGCCGCTGAGCGGGCTGACGGTCCAGAAGGCGGCGATCAGGAGGACAGCAAGCGAGCCGAGATAGCCGATCACCAGCCAGCCGACCGGCCCGGCCAGCAGCGCCCCGACCTGGAGGCGGGGACGGCCGTGGAGGAGGTCGGCGAGCCTGTGGCCCACCGACCTCCTCTTCACGGCCGCTTCAGTCGCCATTGGCTACGACTTCGCCGCTCAGCCTTTGATCGCGGTCCAGGCGTTCAGCCAGTCGTTGTAGTTCTTGCAGTCGCTGGACCCGTTGCCGCAGTCGGAGACCGGGGTTTCCCAGAAGTAGACGCGCTTCCAGAAAGCTGGGTTTTCGGCATGGTATTTGGCGCAGAAATTCTTCTCTTCGGTGTGTTCGCAGGCCAGGCTCTGCGCCGGCGCCTCACCAAAGAACTGCGCCACCTCGGCGTTGACTTTCGGCGAGACGATCCAGTTCATCCACATGTACATGCAGTTGGGATGTTTGGCCTGAGAGCTGATCATCCAGGTGTCCGACCAGCCAGTCGCCCCCTCGGAAGGCAGGAAGCCCTGGCTCGCCGGGCTGGCGGCGACCGGTTTCCCTGCACCGAGGAGTTCGAAGTACTGGTACTGCCAGGTGGTGCCGACCTGGACGTCGCCGTTGGCGAATGCCGAGATCTGCTTGGCGGCTTCCGACCAGTATTCGCCGACGTTGGCGCGCTGTTCTTTGAGCAGATTGACCGCCGCTTCGAACTGTTCTTCGTTCAGCTCGTAGGGGTTTTCGATCCCCAGGTTGGGCTGGTGCGCCTTCAGGTAGACGGCCGCGTCGGCGATGTAGATTGGGTCGTCGTAGGCGCTGATCTTGCCCTTGTATTTGGCCGCTTCCTTCGGTTCGAGGATCACGCTCCAGGAGGTGGGCGGCGGCTTGACATCGTTGGTGTTCCACATCAGCAGGTTCGCCCCGCGCCCGTGCGGGATGCCGTAGTGAACGCCATTGAAGGTGTTGTAGGGCTGGTCTTTCAGTTCGCTGAAGATCGTCTTGTAGTTGGGGACGAGGCTGACGTTGACCGGGTCGACATCGCCGCCGTCCACAAGCCGCGCCGAGGCGTTGCCGGAGGCCGAGACCCCGTCGTACTGCCCGGTTCGCATCAGCTGGACCATTTCGTCGGAGGTGCCGGCCACCTTGTCGCTGACCTTGCAGCCGGTCTTCTGTTCGAACGGCTTGGTCCATTCCGGTTCGACGTAGCCGGCCCAGGAGATCAGGCTGAGCGCGCCCTCTCCCTTGCCGATCTTCGTCAGTTCCTTGCCGGTCGTGTTGTTGCTGCTGCTGCCGCAGCCGGCCAGCAGCAGCATGAAGGCGAGCAGGCCGGTAACGACGAGCCATGCCGCTCGTGCGGGGTGTGCGTCCTGAGTCTTCACGGCGATTCCTCCTCTGTAGACGATTTACTACGGACTGCGACCGTGTGCTCCGGGCGCCAGCCCACCAGCACCTCCCTCCCCTGCTCGGAGGCCGCGTCGGCAGATGCGCCCTCCGCGTTCTGACGTACGAGCTGAAGCTCTCCGCCGCCTTCAAGGGCGACCGTGTACCGGGTGACCATCCCCGCGTAGGAGATCTCGGCGATCCGGCCGTGCTCGGTCCACAGCCCGTTCGGCGCGGCGGATGGGTCGAGCAGCTGGATCTTCTCGGGGCGGATCGTGAAGCGTGAGCCATCCCTCTCCAGCAGGTTGGAGATGCCGACGAAGCCGGCGACGAACTCGGTCCCCGGGCGCTCGTAGAGCTCGACCGGGGAGCTGACCTGCTCGATCAGGCCTTCGTTGAAAACGGCTATCCGGTTGCTCATCGTAAGCGCCTCGTCCTGGTCGTGGGTGACGTAGACGAAGGTGATCCCGACCTCGCCCTGGATCGCCTTCAGCTCAGTCTGCATCTGCTCGCGCAGCTTCAGGTCGAGCGCGCCGAGTGGCTCGTCGAGCAACAGCACCCGGGGCCGGTTGACGATCGCCCGCGCCAGGGCGACGCGCTGACGCTGCCCGCCGGAGAGCTCGCCGGGCTTGCGCTCGCCGTAGTCGGGAAGGCGAACCATCTCCAGCGCCTCGTCGCGGCGCCGCGCTCGCTCGGCCTTGGCGACGCCAGCGACCCGCAGCCCGTAGGCGACGTTCTCGCCGACCGTCATGTGGGGAAACAGCGCGTAGTCTTGGAAGACCGTGTTGACCGCGCGGTCGTACGGGGGCACCCCGGCCATGTCCTCTCCGGCCAACTCGATCGTGCCGCCGCTGGGATCCTCGAAGCCGGCGATCATCCGCAGCGTCGTCGTCTTGCCCGAACCCGAGGGGCCGAGCAGGGTGAAGAACTCGCCGGCGTCTATCTCGAGGTCGATGCCCGCAACCGCCTGCACCTCGCCGTAGTGCTTGGTGAGGCTCTTCAGGCGGATGTCAGGAGGAGTAGCTACATAAAGAAGTTATCCGAGCAGTTCAGGAGGTCAAGGACAAAACCACCCCGGCCAGTTGGCCGGGGTGGCGTACGGGACACCCCTGCCCCGAAACTTTTCTAGAACCCTGCGGGGTGCCGGGCGACGTAGCCGACGTTGTCGCGCAGGTCTTCGTGCCAACGCGGGCCGGTGCCACTGGCGTCGCCAGAGGTGTCCCAGCGGTAGCCGGCGATCTCCGCGTAGGCGTGGCCGGCGTTGGCGTATACGGTGATCCACCGTCCTTCGCCTTCCAGCCCCCAGTGCTCCATCGGGCCGGAGGGAAGCGGGCTTTCGAGGAATTCGCCGCCGTGGAGGGCGTAGCTGACCGAGCCCGAGCAGTCGTAGCCGCGATCCCACCAGCGGCCGTGGCCCCCACCCCAGATGTAGGGTTTGGTGCGGATTTCGTTGGCTGCGGAAATAACCGCCTTGACGCGGGCGGGAGCAGACTTCGGCGGGATCAGCATCCCGTTGGGGAGCAGCCTCGCTTTGGCGGTCGGGGTGCAGATGTCGACTTCGGCCGGCGTCACACCGCCACCGCCGCAATTGGCGCTGGCGCCAGAGGGTACGAGGGCGAGGGCAGCGAACGCCGCAATTAGGACTAACCCCGCCTTGAGCTTTGAGCTGTTCTTGGGCAAACCGATCTCCTTCGTCGGCCTACGGGGTTAGCTGTCGGGCTGGCGCTGATAGGAGCCTGCGCCCCCGCCCTATGTCGGGCGGGTTAGCCCCGAAAACGTGGTTCCCCCGCTCCCGCGTCGCCTTGTGGCTGGCGGGACTCGGCGTTTCGGTTGTTCGGAACGGCGGGCAGTGTAGACGATTGCCCGGCCGGATGCTTACAAGAAACCAACATTTTGTCGCCCTTCGCGCTTTCATCCCTAATTCCTTTCGGCTGGGTGGCTGGTAGCTTGCGGTCTGGGATGGAACTTGCCGGCCGATCAGCTCTTCTCACCGGCGCCACCGGCGGCCTTGGCCGCGCGATCGCCCTGGCGCTCGCCGCGCGCGGGACGGAGCTGGTCCTGAGCGGCCGCAAGGCCGAGGCGCTCGAGGCTCTGGCCGCGGAGCTGCCCGGCGACGGGCACAGCACCGTCCCCACCGATCTGGAGGAGACGGGAGCGGCCGAGAAGCTAGCGAGCGCGGCCGGCGACGTCGACATCCTCGTTGCCAACGCCGGCCTGCCCGGCACCGGGCGGCTGCCCGACTACAGCGCTGAGCAGCTGACCGGGACTCTTCGCGTCAACTTGGAGGCGCCAATCCTGCTCGCCCGCGCACTTGAGCCGGCGATGCTGGAGAAGGGCTCAGGGCACATGGTGTTTATCGCTTCGCTTTCGGGCAAGTCGGCGACGCCGCTCTCCTCGGTCTACAACGCGACCAAGTTCGGCCTGCGCGGCTTCGCCCTCGGCCTGCGAGCGGACCTCGACCCGCGCGGGATCGGCGTCTCGATCGTCTCCCCAGGGACGATCCGTGAAGCGGGGATGTACGCCGATTCGGGTGCCCCCCCGATTCCCGGCCTCGGCACCGGCTCCCCTCAGCAGGTGGCGGCAGCCGTAGTCAAGGCAATCGAGAAGAACAAGGTCGAGATCACGGTTGCGCCTCCGCAGCAGCGCCTTCTTGCTCACTTCGCTCTCACCAGCCCAGGCATCGCTGTAAAGATCGCCAGCGGCGAGCAGGGTCAAAAAGCCGCCGCCACGGTCGCCAAGGGTCAATCCGACAAGCGCTGACGAGCGACGGGTGGGGGTACACCCCCCACCCGTCGCCCACATTCCGCCTTGCCTAGGATGAGCCTGTGACCTCCCTCGACTCCTTCGGCGCCCGTTCCACGCTTGAGGTCGCCGGCCGCTCCTACGAGATCTACCGGCTCGACGCCCTGCAAGAGCGTTTCGACGTCGCCCGCCTGCCCTACTCGATCAAGGTGCTGCTGGAGAACGTGCTGCGGTTGGAGGACGGTGTCTCCGCGAGTGCCGCCGATGTCGAGGCAATAGCCAGCTGGGACGCCGCCGCTACGCCCAGCGCCGAGATCCCCTACCAGCCGGCTCGCGTGCTGATGCAGGACTTCACCGGGGTGCCGGCGGTGGTCGACCTGGCGGCGATGCGCGACGCGATGGCGGAGATCGGCGGCGACCCGGAGAAGATCAACCCGCTGGTCGACGTCGATCTGGTCATCGACCACTCGGTCCAGGTCGACGCGTTCGGCAACGAGCGGGCCTTCGCCGTCAACGCCGAGCGCGAGTTCGAACGCAACCGCGAGCGCTACTCCTTCCTCAAGTGGGGGCGGGAGGCATTCGACAACTTCAGCGTGGTGCCGCCCGCGACCGGGATCTGCCACCAGGTCAACCTCGAGCACATCTCACAGGTCGTCTACAGCTCCGAGCGCGGCGGCACGCTGCAGGCCTATCCCGACACGCTGGTCGGCACCGACTCTCACACGACGATGGTCAACGGCCTCGGTGTGCTCGGCTGGGGTGTCGGCGGGATCGAGGCGGAGGCGGCGATGCTGGGCCAGCCGGTATCGATGCTGCTGCCCCAGGTGGTCGGCTTCAAGCTGGACGGCGAGCTGCCCCAGGGGGCGACCGCGACTGACCTGGTCCTGACCGTGACCGAGATGCTGCGCGAGCACGGCGTCGTCTCCAAGTTCGTCGAGTTCTTCGGTCCGGGCCTGGCCAAGCTCGGCCTCGCCGACCGGGCGACGATCGGCAACATGTCGCCGGAGTTCGGCTCGACCTGCGCGATCTTCCCGATCGACGCCGAGACGCTGCGCTACCTGGAGCTGACCGGCCGCCCGACCGAGACGCTCGAGCTGGTCGATGCCTACGCCCGCGAGCAGGGCATGTTTCACCGCGACTCCAGCTCGGACCCGCTCTTCTCGGCGACGCTGGAGCTGGACCTGCGCGAGGTCGAGCCGAGCATCGCGGGCCCCAAACGCCCTCAGGACCGGGTGCCGCTGGCAGAGGCGAAAGAGGCCTTCCTGGAGGCGATGCAGGAGTTCGATCACGAGGCGGCGGAGCAGATGGGAAACGGGGTCGACGAGGCGAACGCCGAGTCCTTCCCCGCTTCTGACCCTCCCGCCGAGGACCACGACGACGAGCGGGGCAAGCCGCGCCCGGCGCTCAGCGGCGGTGTGAGCGCCACGATCGAGAGGGGCAGCGGCGATCAGATCGAGATGACGCTGGAGGACGGCACGACGGTTGAGCTCGACCACGGCCGGGTCGTGATCGCGGCGATCACCAGCTGTACCAACACCTCGAACCCCTCGGTGATGATCGGCGCCGGCCTCCTCGCTCGCAACGCGGTTCAGCGCGGCCTGCGGCGCAAGCCGTGGGTGAAGACCTCGCTTGCGCCCGGCTCGACCGTGGTCACCGACTACCTCGAGAAAGCGGGACTGACCAAGTACCTGGACGAGCTTCAGTTCAATCTGGTCGGCTACGGCTGCACGACCTGCATCGGCAACTCGGGGCCGCTGCCGCCGGAGATCTCGGCTGCGGTCGAGGAGAAGGACCTGGCGGTCTGTGCGGTGCTGTCGGGAAACCGCAACTTCGAGGGCCGCATCAACCAGGACGTCAAGGCGAACTACCTGGCTAGCCCACCACTGGTCGTCGCCTACGCGCTCGCCGGCCGCATGGACCTCGACCTGACCAGCGAGCCGCTCGGCGAGGGCAGCGACGGCGAGCCTGTCTTCATGCGGGACATCTGGCCCGATCCCGACGAGGTGAAGGAGCTGATCGGCCGCTCGATCGCCTCCGAGATGTTCACCCGCAGCTACGGCGGGGTGCTCGAGGGCGACGAGACCTGGAAGGCAGTCGAGGTGCCGGAGGGAGACCGCTACACCTGGCCCGACTCCACCTACGTGCGCAAGCCGTCGTTCTTCGACGGGATGCCGCCCGAGCCGCCCCCCGTCGAGCCGATCGCCGGCGCCCGTGTGCTTGCCCTGCTCGGCGACTCGATCACGACGGATCACATCTCGCCGGCCGGTGCGATCAAGAAAGCGAGCCCCGCCGGGGAGTGGCTGATCGAACAAGGGGTGGAGCCGCGCGACTTCAACTCCTACGGCTCGCGGCGCGGCAACCACGAGGTGATGATCCGCGGCATCTTCGCCAACATCCGCCTTCGCAACCTCCTGGTCGAGCGTGCGGGCGGCTTCACCCGTCGCTTCCCCGGCGGTGAGGAGACGACGATCTTCGAGGCGGCGATGGCCTACGCCGCGGAAGGGGTTCCACTGGTTGTGCTTGCCGGCAAGGAGTACGGCTCGGGCTCCTCGCGCGACTGGGCGGCGAAGGGAACCAAGCTGCTCGGTGTCCGCGCCGTGATTGCCGAGTCCTTTGAGCGCATTCACCGCTCCAACCTGATCGGCATGGGAGTGCTGCCGCTCCAATTCCCCACCGGCGAGTCGATCGACTCCCTTGAACTGAGCGGCGAAGAGGTCATAGACCTGGGCGACCTCGAGGGCGGCGAGGCCAAGACTGTCATCGTCACCGCCGACAACACCGAGTTCGAGGCAACCGTTCGCCTCGACACCCCGAACGAGGTTGTGTACTACAAGAACGGTGGAATCCTGCAGACGGTGCTGAGGGACTTGCGGGGCTAAACCCGAGCAAGGCGGCGCAGGAGGGCCGCGGGAGGCAGGGGGTCCGCGCGACCCTCACTGCACCTATGCGTCGGTAGCCAGGGAGGGATGCCGACGCGCCTGTTCTCTCAAACGGGACTGCTCGAGAAGAACAGTCACTGTCTACCTATAGCGCCTGTGAGCGCTGGGGTCAAGGCATCTTGAGCGGATTACGGGGATTCTGCGGAGAATCACGGATACCCCAGCCACGCCGCTCGATCAGCTCGATCCCGATCACACTGCCGACCGGGCCGACCGGAGTGAGGGTGGCGGCGAGCAGGGTGTAGGGGGCCTCGCGTTTCACGCAGGCGATCCAGATCACGATGCAGAGCACGACGAAGCCCAACCCATGCGCCCAGCCGAACACCATCGTCTCGGTGTCGAAGCCGGGCGCCAGCCAGAACAAGATCAACCCGCTGAAGATCCCCAGCTCCACCCAAGAGAGCCGCTTGACCCAAACAAACAGCTTTCCGGGAACCGGCTTTCTCATGGCATGGAGGGGGAGGGTGGGGGTGTCCGGGGGCGGGCGGCGTCCTCTTTTTCGCCCCACAAGCGATCTCGGACGGCCGCAAACTCCTCAGGCGAAAAACCCAGCCCGCGCCCGGACACCCCCACCCTCCTCTACGCCCCGGGGGTGAGCGCGGTGAGCACGACCCGCTCTTGCTCTCGGGCATGCGCCACCGAGTAGCCCTCGCCGGGGCTGGCCCGGGTCGGGCGGCCGACGTAGCCGAGCTCGACGCCCTCGGGCATCAGGTCGGGGAGGCGGCGCGACATCACCTTCCAGCAGCCCATGTTGCGCGGCTCCTCCTGCGCCCAGACGATCTCCTTCAGGTTGGGGTAGGAGGCGATCAGCTCGCTCAGCTGCTGCTTGGCGAACGGGTAGAGGAGCTCGACCCGGGCGATCGCGACGTCCTCTGCCGCTTCGCGCCGCTCGCTGGCGTCGATGTCCCAGAAGATCTTGCCGGTGCAGAGCACCAGGCGCTCGACCTTCTTGCGCCGGTCCGCCGCGGCGGGGTCGTCGAGGATGAAGTGGAAGTGGCCGGCGGTCAGTTCCTCCACCGAGGCCGCGGCGCGGTCGAGCCGCAGCAGCCCCTTCGGGGTGAAGACGACCAGCGGTCGCGGCTTGCGGATCAGCGCCTGGCGACGCAGCAGGTGGAAGTACTGGGCGGCGGTGCTCGGGTTGGCGATGCGGATGTTGCCCTCCGCGGCCAGCGCCAGGAAGCGCTCGATGCGGGCGCTGGAGTGCTCCGGGCCCGACCCCTCGTAGCCGTGCGGCAGCAGCAGGGTGAGGCGGCTGGTCTGTCCCCACTTTGCCTCGCCGGAGACGATGAAGCTGTCGACGATCACCTGGCCGGCGTTGGCGAAGTCGCCGAACTGCGCCTCCCAGAGGACCAGTGCGTTGGGGGTCGCCGCCGAGTAGCCGTACTCGAAGCCCAGGCAGGCGATCTCCGAGAGCGGGCTGTTGAAGAGCTCGAAGGGGGCGGTTGAGCCGTCGAGGTTCTGCATCGGGCAGTAGGGGAGGCCCGTCTTCTCGTCGTGGAGGACGAGGTGACGGTGGGAGAAGGTGCCGCGCTCGGTGTCCTGGCCGGTGAGGCGTATGTGGACGCCCTCGGTCAGCAGCGAGGCGAAGGCGAGCGCCTCGGCATGGCCGAACTCGATCCTGCCACCCTCCAGCGCCTCCGCCCGCTTGCCGAGTGGTTTGCGCAGCTTGCGGTGGATCGTGAAGCTCTCCGGCACCTCGAGCAGCGCCTCGTTCAGCTCCCGAAGCTGGGTCAGCGGAAGCGCCGTCTCGACCGGTGGGCTGGCGCTGCGGTCGAGTTCGCCCGTGCTCGAGGTGGTCACGGTCGGGTCTTCGTACTCGCCCAGCTCCATTTTCTTGCGCAGGTCCTTGAGCGCCGCCGACATCTCCTCGTGGCGCTCCTTGCGCGCCCGCTCGACGTCCTCGCGGGCGATCGTCCCCTCCTCGATCAGCTTCTCGGCGTAGATCTCGGAGACCGGCGGGTGGGCCTTGATCTTGGCCGCGATCGCGGGCTGCGTGTAGGCCGGCTCGTCGGTCTCGTTGTGGCCGAAGCGGCGGTAGCCGATCACGTCGATGACGATGTCGCGGCCCCAGCGCTCCCGATATGCCATCGCCAGGCGGATCGCCGCCGAGCAGGCCTCGACGTCGTCGGCGTTGACGTGGACGATCGGCACGTTGAACCCCTTCGCCATGTCGGCGGCGTAGGGGGTGGAGCGGGCGTCCTCGGGGTCGGTGGTGAAGCCCACCTGGTTGTCCTGGATGATGTGGACCGTGCCGCCGGTGGTGTAGCCGCGCAGCGCCTGCAGGTTGAGGGTCTCGGCGACCACGCCCTGGCCGGGGAAGGCGGCGTCGCCGTGCAGCAGCACCGGCACCGCGCGCTTCGGTTCGTGCTCGAGCTTCGGCCCGTCGAGCTCGGACTGGATGAAACGGGTCGCGCCCTCGACGACCGGGTTGACGAACTCGAGGTGGCTCGGGTTGGGGTAGAGGCGCACGGCGATCTTCTCGCCCTCGTGGGTTTCGTAGACCCCCTGGTGGCCGTAGTGGTACTTGACGTCACCGGTGCCGCCGTGGGGGATCGCGGCGACCGCCTTCACCTGCTCGATCTGCTTGGAGCCCTCGAACTCGGCCAGGATCGACTCCACCGAGCGGCCCAGGTTATGGGCGAGGACGGCGAGCCGGCCACGGTGGGCCATGCCGAAGACGACCTCCCCGGCGCCGGCCCGGCCGGCCAGGGTGACCAGCTCGTCGAGCATCGGCACGATCGCGTCGAGCCCCTCGATCGTGAAGATCTTCTGGCCCAAATACGCTTTCTCGACGAAGCGCTCGAATTCGAAGACGTCGATCAGGCGGCCCAGCAAACGGCGCTTCTCGTCCTCGGTGAGAGGCTGGCGGTGGGCGCCGGTCTCGACCATCTCGCGCAGCCAGGTCCGCTGCTGGTGCGAGGAGAGGTGCTCGAACTGGTAGGCGATCGTGCCGCAGTAGGCCTCGCGCATCCTCGGCAGCACGTCGAGCAGGGTCTCGCCGGGGACGCCGATGCGCAGGATCGAGGCCGGGACGCGGGCCATCAGCTCCGGCGTCAGATTGAGGTTCTCGGGCTGGATCGCCGGGTCGCCCTTCGGCTCGCGCCCGAGCGGGTCGAGCCGGGCGGCGAGATGGCCGTGGGTGCGGTAGCCCTTGAGCAGCGAGGTGGCTGCCTGGACCGCCCCCAGCAGCTCCTCGTCCGGCGCGCCGGGAGCAGCCGGCGGCGCGGCGGCGCCCAGCGGCGGCGCCGAGGCCGAGGCCGGGTGGGCCGCGGCGAGCGGTGCAGCGTCGATGTCGAGGTCAGCTGCGACCGTCTCGTAGAAGCCGTCCCCGCCCTCGAGCAGCTGTTCGATCCGGCGCAGGAAGGCGCCCGACTCGGCGCCCTGGATCACCCGGTGGTCGTAGGTCGAGGTCAGCGTCATCGTCTTCGAGACGCCGAGCTGGCGCAGCCGCTCCGGCGAGGCGTGCGCCCACTCCGGCGGGTAGGTGATCGCGCCGGCGGCGACGATCGCGCTCTGGCCCTTCATCAGGCGGGGCACCGAAGCGACGGTGCCGATCCCGCCCGGGTTGGTCAGTGAGATGTTGGTGCCTTGGAAGTCGTCGGCGGTGAGCTTGCTCTCCCGCGTCTTCGTGATCAGGTCCTCGTAGTAGGTGCGGAAGGCGGCGAAGTCGAGTCCGTCGGCGCCCTTGATCGCCGGCACCATCAGGCTGCGCGAGCCGTCCTTGCGCTCGATGTCGACCGCGATGCCGAGGTTGACCGAGCCGTTCTCGATCGCGAACGGCTTGCCGTCGCGCTCCTCGAAGCTGCGCGTCATCACCGGCCATTGCTTGGCCGCCTGCACGATCGCCCAGGCGATCAGGTGGGTGAAGGAGACCTTCAGCCCGCGCTCTTTGAGCTGACCATTGAGCGCCTTGCGCTTCGCGTCGAGCGTGTCGACCGCAACCGTCCGGAACGACGTAGCCGTGGGCACCTCCCGGCTTTCGCCCATAGCCTGAGCCAGCATCGCCGCCGGCCCCCGCAAAGGCTTAGCTTCTCCAGCAACCTGCGCCGGCGCCCCATTGCCCCCATCGGCAGCCGCCAGCACATCGTCCTTCGTCACCTTGCCCCCCGGTCCGTTCCCGCTCACCGAGTCAAGGTCGACGCCGGTCTCTTCAGCTACTCGCCGGGCAACAGGGGTAACGCGAACTCCATTGCCGGCGCCGTTCCCGCCGGCAGTGCCGTCTCCAGCGCGGGTTCCCGCGGTCTCCTGGCCCCCACGCGCGGGTGGCGGGGCAGGGGGGACCACCCCCGAGGAAGCTTCAGCTACCGCAGGGGGTGGTGGGTCCCCTGCGCCGACAGGACCCGCGCCTGAGGCGCCCGAACCCTCGGCCGTCCCCTCGCCGGGTTCCATCTCGGCAAGAGGAGCACCGACAGGGACCTCATCGTCGACCTGCGCGATCAGCTTCGTAATGACGCCGTCGGCCGGCGCCGGCACCTCGGCGTCGACCTTGTCGGTCGAGACCTCGACCACCGTGTCGCCCTCGCTGACGAAGTCGCCCTCCACCACATGCCATTCGAGGACGATGCCCTCGGTGACCGACTCACCCATCTCGGGCATCTGGATCTGCACGGTCGCCGTTTGCGCCATCTGTCGATTGAGTGTATGAAAGAGCGGTGAACTACTTCGTCACCGGTGCGACGGGCTTCATCGGGCGCAACCTCGTCGCCCGCCTCCTGCAGCGCGAGGGGACGGTCTACGCGCTGGTCCGGGCCGGCTCGCGGGGGCGGCTGGAGGAGCTGCGGACCGCCTGGGGAGCCGACGGGGCGCGTGTCGTCCCGATCGCCGGCGACCTCACCCAAGTTGGCCTCGGCGTCTCCGAGGAGGACCTGCTGACGCTGCGCGGCGATGTCGACCACTTCTTCCACTTGGCTGCGATCTACGACATGGCCGCCGGCGCCGAGGCGCAGGAAGTCGCCAACGTCGAAGGCACTCGCCACGCGGTTGAGCTCGCCGGCACGATCGAGGCGGGCTGCTTCCACCAGGTCAGCTCGATCGCCGCCGCCGGCCTCTACAAGGGCACCTGGACCGAGGACATGTTCGAGCAGGCCGAAAACCTCGACACGCATCCGTACTTCCGCACCAAGCACGAGTCCGAGCGGGTCGTGCGCGAGGAGTACCGCCGGCCCTGGCGCGTCTACCGGCCTGGGATCGTCGTTGGCGACTCGCGCAGCGGCGAGATCGACAAGATCGACGGCCCCTATTACATGTTCAAGCTGTTGCAGCAGGCCCGCCGGGTGCTGCCGGCCTGGCTACCGACCGTCGGCATCGAGGGCGGCGAGATCAACATCGTTCCGGTCGATTACGTGGCTTCGGCGATCGACCACATCGCCCACAAGCCAGGGCTCGACGGACGCGCCTTCAGCCTCACCGACCCCAGGCCAAAGACCGCCGGCGAGGTGCTCAATCTCTTTGCTCGCGTCGCCGATGCGCCGCAGGCGGCCCTGCAGCTCGACTCCGGCATCACCGATCCGGCGACCAGTCTCGTCCGCACGGGGCTGAAGTTCTTCCCGCCGGCCAAGCGGGCGGCAAAGATGGCGCTCGACCAGGTCGGCATTCCCGCCGGTGTCCTCAGCTACGTCAACTACCCGACCCACTTCGACTCGACCGAGGCGGAGGCGGCGCTGGCCGACTCGGGGATCGCGGTGCCGTCGCTGGAGAGCTACGCCGACCGCGTTTGGGATTACTGGGAGCGCAACCTCGATCCCGACCTGTTCAAGGACCGCTCGCTCTCGGCGGCCGTGCGCGGCAAGGTGGTGCTGATCACCGGCGCCTCCTCGGGGATCGGCAAGGCGACCGCGGTCAAGGTCGCCGACGCCGGCGCGACGGTTCTGCTGGTCGCCCGCTCGGTGGACAAGCTGGAAGAGACGAAGAGGGAGATCGAGACAGCAGGGGGCATCGCCCACGTCCACCGCTGTGACATGTCGGATATGGAGGACATCGAGCGGATGGCGGAGGAGGTGATCGCCTACCACGGGCGGGTCGATGTGCTCGTCAACAACGCGGGGCGATCGATCCGACGTTCGGTCAAGCTCTCCTACGAGCGCTTCCACGACTACGAGCGGACGATGCAGGTCAATTACTTCGGCGCGGTGCGGCTGATTCTGGCCCTGTTGCCCTCGATGCAGGCCCATAAGACGGGCCACATCATCAACGTTAGCTCGATCGGCTCGCAGACCAATCCGCCGCGCTTCTCGGCCTACGTCGCCTCGAAGGCGGCACTGGACGCCTTCAGCCGGGTGATCGCCTCCGAGGTGGTCGACGACGGCGTCGACATCACGACGATCTACATGCCGCTGGTGCGGACGCCGATGATCGCGCCGACGCGGATGTACGACATGTTCCCGGCGATCACGCCCGAGGAGGCGGCGGAGATGATCGCCGGCGCGATGATCGGCAAGCCGAAGAAGGTGGCGACCCGGCTCGGCACCTTCGGCGAGCTGCTCTACGCCGTCGCACCCACCCTCAGCGACAAAATCCTCAACACCGCCTACAAACTCTTTCCAGAGTCGCAGGCGGCGAAGGGGAAGGGCGACGAGGCGCCGGATCGGCCGCCAACCACCGAGGCGGTTGCATTCGCCCATCTGATGAAAGGCGTGCACTGGTAGGCGGGCTGTAGGGGCGGGAGTCGCCGCCCAGGTGCCTAGGTTCGCTTCGCTGACGCTCCGCTCACTATGTTGCTGCCGCTTCGCGGCTGGAATCACTCGCCGGTGCGCCGCTTCGCGAGGCGTCTGGATGGCGACTCCCGCCCCTCCGCCCATGGCCTGCGATGCTCCCCCCGATGAGCGGGCGCAGGCTGAAGCACTGGGGGTGGGGGTATGAGGATCAGGCGCCTTCTGGGAAGGAGCTGGAGGAGGCTGCGGCGGGTATAAGGGCGCGATTCGGGTTTGGGGGTGAGCCGGAGGAGGCGATGCCGTTCGATGCGGTGGAGATTCGTGCCTCGCGATTGAAGGCGCCGAGCGGGTTTGGCGACCTGTTTACGGATGAGAAGTACGAGCGCGTCAGCCGCGCGCTTGGGAAGGCTTATCGGGATGTTGTGCGGGGGTTTCGGGGGGAATTCTCGAATCCACCGGACCTCGTTGCCTTGCCCAAGGACGAGTCTGAGATTGAGACGGTGCTCTCTTGGGCTGAGGCCGAGGGGGCGGCTGTGGTGCCGTTTGGGGGTGGGACCAGCGTGGTTGGCGGGGTCGAGGCGCGACTCGGGAACCGGCCGGTTGTCTCTCTTGACCTGCGGCGGTTGGACCGGGTCTTGGAGGTCGATGCGGAGTCGATGGCTGCTCGGATCCAGGCCGGGGCCACCGGCCCAAGGCTGGAGGAGCAGCTGCGGGAGCATGGGCTTACCCTGCGCCACTTTCCCCAGTCGTTCGAGTACTCGACCCTGGGTGGCTGGATCGCTACGCGGGCCGGGGGGCACTTCGCCACTCTCTATACGCACATCGACGACCTGGTCGAGTCGGTGCGGGCGATCACGCCGCGTGGGCTCTGGGAGAGCCGGCGGCTGCCGGGTTCGGGGGCGGGGCCGTCGCCGGACCGGGCGCTGATCGGGTCGGAGGGAATCCTCGGCGTGATCGGCGAGGCCTGGGTGCGGGTGCGGCCGCGGCCCGAGTTCAAGACCTCATGCGGCGTCGAGTTCGACGACTTCCTCGCCGCCGCGGGCGCCGTGCGCGAGATATCCCAGTCCGGCCTCTACCCCGGCAACTGCCGACTGCTCGACGCGGTCGAGGCGGGGATGACCGGGGCAGGCTCGGGCGAGAAGAGCCTGCTCGTGCTCGGCTTCGAGTCCCCCCACCACCCCGTAGACGCCCCAATGAACCAAGCCGTAGCAATCGCCCGAGCCCACGGCGGCACCCCCAACACCCCGCCGACGGGCCGAAAACGGGACCATATGTCCCGAAATAGGCCCGTCGACCCCGGGGGCTCAGACGCGGTCGGAACCTGGCGTAACGCCTTCCTCCTTGCGCCTTACCTGCGGGACACTTTCGTCGCCTGCGGGGTGCTCTCCGAGACCTTCGAGACGGCGATCACCTGGGATCGCTTCGAGGACTTCTACGCGACGGCGATGGAGACGGTCCGTGCCAAGGTCGCCGAGGTCTGCGACGCCCCGGTCGAGGGATCCGGCGCACCGCGGATCAGCTGTCGCTTCTCCCACGTCTATCCCGATGGCCCGGCGCCCTACTTCACCGTGATGGCTCCGGCGGCGCGTGGAGGCGAGGTCGAGCAGTGGGACGAGATCAAGGCCGCCGCCGCCGAGGCGGTGATCGAGGGCGGCGGCACGATCACCCACCATCACGCGGTCGGCCGCGATCACCGTCCCTGGTACGACCGCCAGCGCCCCGCTCCATTCGCGGCGGCGCTGCGCGCGGCCAAGGCCCAACTCGACCCCGCCGGGATGCTGAATCCCGGCGTTCTCATCGACTAACAGCCAGGCAAGGCTTAGGATTTTCGCTGCGGCCGATTCGCGCGGTAGTCGTCGAGGTCGCGAAGGAAGGCCAACACCGATCGGCCCCAGCGTGGCAGCTGAGAGGCGACGACGATCGCAAGGACGACATAGGAATAGACGTTTGGGTCGGCGGGCAGGAGCATCTGTGTCGTAAAGGCGATGGGGGCCATAGTTGTCCCCCTACCGTCACAAATTTGCCCGGTGGGTTGCCGCTCTTGCCCCGGCGTCTCTCGGCCAAAAAGGCGCAAATTGCGACTGTGCGAAAGTGGCGGGTAGAGCAGATACTCGTCGCCTTCCCCATGGCAGAGCCAAATTCAAGGACTATGCCGAGTTCTCGCTTGTGTCGTAGAGGTTGGCCGAGAAGGTGAACATCAGCGCCACGTTGACCGAGTTCGGATCCGGCCGGCGGATGCTCCGCTCATTGGGTCGAGGGAAGGAAAAGGGGCGGCGGCCGGCGGCGATACCCTGTCGCGACCGATAAGCGGCTTATAGCTCGCGCTTCATCCCTGTTCCCACGATGGAAACGATCACTTCCGAACACCCGACCATCCCGGTGCCCGCCGGGCAAGCGCCCGATGCCGCCGAACCGGTCGAGCCCCGGCGCTCGCCGCTGCGCGCCGCGATCAAGACCGGGCGGCCGCAGGAGTGGATCAAGAACACCTTCGTCTTCGCCGGCTTGCTGTTCTCCCGCAAGTTCAACCAGCCTCACGACGTGCTGGAGGCGTTCCTCACCTTCGTCGCCTTCTGCTGGATCTCCAGCGCCGGCTACTACGTCAACGACCTGGTCGACGTCGAGCTGGACCGCAAGCACCCGAAGAAGCGCTTCCGGCCGCTCGCCGCCGGCGAGCTTTCGGAGCGAACGGCGATGACGATCGCGCCGGCGCTGGCCGCCGCGGCGATCGTGCTCTCCTTCGCTGCCGTCAACTGGCAGGTGGGCTTGATGGTCGTCGGCTACGGAATCGCCCAGATGGCCTACAGCCTAGGCCTCAAGCAGATCGTGATCATCGACGTGATGACGCTCGCCGGCCTCTTCATCCTGCGGGTGGCGGCCGGCGCGGTGGCCGTGGACGCCCACGCCTCGGAATGGCTGCTTCTCTGCACCGGCATGGTCGCTCTCTTCCTCGGCGTGACCAAGCGGCGTCAGGAGGCCGTCTCCGAGCTGCACCAGGGCGCCAGCAGCCGCCCCGTGCTCGAGCACTACTCGCTTCCCTTCCTCGACCAGATGGTCGCCATGGTCACCACCGGCACCGTGATCAGCTACTCGATCTACGCGGTCAACTCGCCGATCATCGGCAACAAGATGATGTGGACGATCCCCCCGGTCGTCTACTGCATCTTCCGCTATCTCTACCTGATCTACGACCGCGCCGACGACCGCTCCACTGCCGCGATCGTCGCCGAGGACAGGCCCCTGATCGCCGGCGTCGCCGTCTTCGCGATCGTCGCCTTCGCCCTCCTCTACATCTTCAAGTAGCGGCAGGCGAATTCAACCCGGATCCCCGAGTTGGCCGCCGCGAGCCTTCTGCCGCGTGTCACCGGCTCCAAGCTCCCTGCCAACGGCCTGCCAGCCCTTTCTCGGGTCATTGAGATCCAGGAACTGCGAGTAGCCGCCAGCGGGGACCTCGAAGGGCTTGGCGATCGCTCCGGTGTGGTCGAACTTTGCGCCGGTGGGCGGGGTGGAATCGAACCAGGCAGGCGTGACGAAGTCCTGCATCTCGATGCCGTTCACCTCGTAGTTGCTGGACTGCGCCGCATCTCCGATCTCGACCGCCCAGAACTTCGAGCGCCCGTCGAAGCTGGCGGTGGTCAGGTACGGGTCGGCGAGCGCCTCGGCAAGCTCGTGCGAAGCGCAGGCCGACTCGCTCACGCCGGCCTGTCGGCAGGTGCGGACGAACACCTCCATCACCGGCAGGCCGGTTTCCGAGTCCTTGTGGTAACCCAAAGCTTCGTCTTCGTCGGTGTCATCGAAGAAGACGAGTTGCCAATCGGCTGGGCCGGGGGCCTTGACAGCGACGGTGACCGGCGCGAGTCCCCAGGCCGGACAGACATCCTCGTTCGCCTGCTGCTCTATTGCGCTTGCGATCCCTGCTGCGGTCTCGTCATCGAGGATCGTGGACTGGTTGACTACGGCGACATCTGGCATGCGCGTTCCTTTCGGTTCGGTGGATCCTGCTGCCGGCTGCAGAGCTCAAGACACGGGCAGGTCCGAAAGCAGTTCCACCTTGCCGTTGCGCTGGAATTGGAGGTCGATCGTCTCGTTCTTACGGTAGGTGCCGAAGAGGCCGAGGTACATCGCCAGCCAGCGGCCGGTGCCGACCTTCTCCTTGACGATCTCGCGGGTGAAGACGATCTCGCCGGCGCGGACGTTGTAGTCGCCGCCCTCGCGCTGCTCGACGCCGTTGACGAAGACGGCATAGGGCGCTTCGGCGCCGGCCGGCAGCTTCACCCGTCGCCCAGCGGCATAGCTGCCCTTCGGGATCTCGGTCTCGGTCTCGGTCATCGTGCGCTCTGCTCCAGAGTCTCGCGAACGGCGTCGAACGGCGTCTCGTACTCGGTCGGGTCGAGCTCCTCCCGAGCCACCCCGCCACGAAAGGGCATGAACGTTCCGTCCCCCCGCACGTCGACCCCGGCCACCCGTTTGTGCAGCAGCCCCCCACCGGCCAGCTGCAGCCGAGCATGAACCTGCTGCTCGGGCCCGAAGTCCCGCAGCGCGGACACCCCCTTCACCGGCCCCTCCGCCCGAATAGCCAAAGCCCGCTCGCGCATCGCTTCCACAGCTTCCTCCAGCTCCTCGAAGCTCTCATGTGACACGTCGGACCCGTGCCTGATCGTCAGCTTCCAGCTCACGCGCGCAGCGTACGCGTCCGGGAAGAGGGGCGTCGGGGGTCCTCCCCGGGCGCGGCGCTACCTTTTTCGCACAGACCACTCGGCGAGAGATCCAGGGCGCGAGGCGAAAAAGACAGCGTCCGGGGAGGGACCCCGACGCCTCTCCCGCGCCAGCCCTAAGCGCCGCGCCGCGCCCGTTTGGGCCTGCGCGCTGGCGGCCCGACGATTTTCTCCGGCCCCTCACGCTCCGCGACCGGCACGTACTCGCGCTCGCGATACCCGGTGTAGATCTGCCGCGGCCGGGCGATTTTCTGTTCGGGATCGTCCTTCATCTCCATCCACTGCGACACCCAGCCCGCCGTGCGCGGGATGGCGAAGATCACGGTGAACATCTCGGCCGGAATCTCCAGGGCCTCATAGATGATCCCGGAGTAGTAGTCGACGTTGGGATAGAGCTTGCGAGAGGTGAAGTACTCGTCCTCCAGCGCCCGTTTCTCCAGCTCGCGGGCGATCTCGACGATTGCGTTGTACTCGGTCGCTTCGAAGACCTCGTCCATGTGCTGCTGGATGATCCGCGCCCGCGGGTCGTAGTTCTTGTAGACGCGGTGGCCGAAGCCCATCAGTTTCTCTTCGCGGTTCTTGACGCTCTCGAGGAAGGCGGGGATGTTCTCGGCCGAGCCGATTCGCCGCAGCATCCGCAGGACCGCCTCGTTGGCGCCGCCGTGCAACGGGCCGTAGAGCGCCGCGACACCCGCCGCCACCGCCGAGTAGGGATCGACGTCGGAGGAGCCGACGCCGCGCACGGCGTTGGTCGAGCAGTTCTGTTCGTGGTCGGCGTGGAGGATGAAGAGCACGTCGAGCGCCTTCGAGAGAGCCGGTTTCGGCACGTGCTTGGCTTCGGTCTTCTTGAACATCATCGAGAGGAAGTTCTCGGCGAAGTTGAGGTCGTTGTCCGGGTAGACGTAGGGCAGGCCCATGTTGTGCCGGTATGAGAAGGCGGCCAGGGTCGGCACCTTGGCGATCAGCCGCACAGCTGCCATATAGCGCTCTTCGGGATCGTCGGTGTGCTTGGCGTCCGGGTAGAAGGTCGAGAGTGCCCCGACCCCCGCCAGCAGCATTCCCATCGGGTGGGCGTCGTAGCGGAAGCCCTCGAAGAACTGCTTGAGGTCCTCGTGGACGAAGGTGTGGTGGACGATGTCGTAGGTCCAACGGTCGAGCTGCGGCCCGGTTGGCAGCTCGCCGAAGATCAGCAGGTAGGCGACCTCTAGGAAGCTGGAGCGCTCGCAGAGCTGCTCGATCGAGTAGCCCCGGTGTTCGAGGATTCCCGCCTCGCCGTCGATGTAGGTGATCGCCGAGCGGCAGGAGGCCGTGTTGGTGAAGGCCGGGTCGTAGGACAACATCCCGAATTCGCCTTCGTCGACTTTGATCTGGCGCAGGTCCATGGCGCGGACCGTGCCATCGGTGATCGGCAGCTCATAGGTCTGCCCGGTGCGGTTGTCAGTGACGGTGAGAGTCTCCGAGCCGGTGGCGGCCCCCCCGTCGTCGGCTGCGTCCCTCGTCTGCTGCTCGGTGGCCATCACCCCTCCTCGAGCTCGGTGTCGACTGGAGCGCTCAGTATCGCAGCTTGGATCGCCCGGCCTGTGACGGTTCCGAGAAGCTGTAAAGCCCCGCCCCGCGCTACTCGGCGGCTGCCGGCAGCGGCTCGAACCGCGTCATTCCGACCAGGTCGTCGAAGCGCTGGTCGATCTCCTCACGGCTGAGTCGGGCGACCCGCTCGGCGCCGAACTCTTCGACGTTGAATGAGGCAAGCACGGTGCCGAAGCCCATCGCCCGCCGCAGGCTGGCTTCGTCGAGCTCGCCGTCGTGGCTGTCGAGGTAGCCGAGAAAGCCGCCGGCAAAGCTGTCGCCGGCGCCGGTCGGGTCGCGCACATCCTCGAGCGGGAAGCCCGGCAGGGCGAAAAAGCTCTCCTCGGTGAACAACGCTGCGCCGTACTCCCCTTGCTTGGCGACGACAGCGCGGGGGCCGCGCTCCATCACGGCGCGGGCGGCGCGGGCCAGATTGGACTCGCCGGTCAGCTGGCGGATCTCGGCATCGTTGACGATCACGCAGTCGACCTCGGCGATCGCCGCCAGCAGCGAGTCCTTCGCCGTGTCGATCCAGAGGTTCATCGAGTCCAGGGCGCAGAAGCGCGCCGCGCCGCACTGCGCGCGGACCTGGCGCTGCAGGTCGGGCTGGATGTTGGCGAGGAAGAGGACGTCGGCCGCCCTGGAGTCCTCGGAGAGCTTCGGCTCGAACTCGCCGAAGACGCCGAGCTGGGTGTCTTCGGTGTGGGCGACGTTGAGGTCGTACTCGTAGCGACCACGCCAGAAGAACGACTGACCGCCGGCGACCCGCTCGATGTCATCGGTCTGTATGCCGCGGCTCTCCAGGACCTCGAACTCGGCGCTGCCGAAGTCGTCACCAACGGGGCCCACCGGGCGCACCTCGGTGAAGAAGCTGGCGGCGAGCGAGAAGTGAACGGCGGTCCCGCCAAGCATCCGCTCGCGTTCCCCGAAGGGGGTCTTTACTGAGTCGAAGGCGATTGAGCCGACTACGGTCAGGGACATTTGCGGCAGGTTATCTGGTGATCCAGGCGACGGAGGCTGCGGGTACCCCTCCAGCATGCTGCCTTTTTCGCCGTGAGCCTTATGGCTCTTGCCGAGCGGTTTGGGGGAAAAAGAGACCGCCGCATGCAAGAGGGGCACCCGCAGCCTCCCTCCAGGGACCTCCAGATTGCCGCCGAGGACAAGCAGATTCCTGGGCCGACTATGGTTCTGCGCCGTGAAGGCGATTCAGATTGAGGAGTTCGGCGGGCCGGAGGTGTTCAAGTATGTGGAGCTTCCCGACCCCGAGCCCGGTGAGGGAGAGGTGCTGGTTGAGGTTGCTCGGAGCGGGATCAACTTTGCCGATACGCATGCGACCCGCAACGACTACCTGGCTGAGCAGCAGCTGCCGCTGATCCCCGGTGGAGAGATCAGTGGGCGTACTCCCGATGGGCGGCGGGTGGCGGCGCTCGCGGGCGGTGGGGGCTATGCGGAGAAGGTTGTGGCGCCCGAGGGATTCTTGATTCCCGTTCCGGACGAGGTCGATGACGACCAGGCCGCGGCGCTGCTGCTGCAGGGCATCACCGCGATGGCGCTGGTGCGCCGCTGCGCGCGCATCGAGCCCGGCGAGACGCTGCTGATCGAGGCGGCCGGCGGCGGCACCGGCTCGCTCGCCGTTCAGCTCGGCAAGCGGGCCGGGGCGAAGGTGATCGGACTTGCCTCCAGTGGGGAGAAGCGGGCGCTGGTCGAGCGGCTCGGCGCCGACGCGACCGTTGACTCACGCGCCGAGGACCTGAAGGAGGCGATCCTCGCGGCCAACGGCGGCGAGCGGGTCGACGCGGTCCTCCACATGAGCGGCGGCGACGCCTTCGATGCCGAGTTCTCGGCGCTCGCCCCACTCGGCCGCATGGTCGTCTTCGGCATCGCCTCGCGCGAGCAGCGCGATGTCTCTACCGCCGCCCTGCTGCGCGGCTCCAGGGCGGTGATCGGCTTCTGGCTCGTCCACCTGATGATGCGGCCGGCGGTGGTCGGCCCAATGATCGGTGAGCTGTTCGGCGCCGTGGCCGGCGGCGAGCTGGAGGTAAACGTCGGCGAGGTCTACCCGCTGTCGGAGGCGGCCCGCGCGCACGAAGACCTGATCGCGCGTCGCACCACCGGCAAGCTCCTCCTGGATCCGTCGAAGTGAGCGCCTTCAAGGACCTGGGACTGGCGCCGGAGATCCAGCAGGTGCTGGACGAGCTCGGCTACGACGAGCCGACCCCGATCCAGGAGCAGGCGATTCCGGAGCTTCTCGGCGGCCACGACGTGATCGGCCAGGCGCAGACCGGGACCGGTAAGACCGCCGCCTTCGGCCTGCCCCTGCTCCAGTACATCGACCCCTCCGTCGACGAGGTGCAGGCGGTCGTCCTCACCCCGACCCGCGAGCTCTGCATCCAGGTGACCCAGGCGCTGCGAGCCTACGCCGAGCACGTCGATGTAGAGATCGTCGCCGTCTTCGGCGGCGCGCCAATCCGCTCGCAGCAGGCGCAGCTGCGCGCCGGCGCCCATGTCGTCGTCGCCACCGTGGGACGGATGATGGACCTGATGTCGCGCCGCTCGCTGGTGCTCACCGCGGCCCGCTACATCGTCCTCGACGAGGCCGATGAGATGCTCGACCTGGGCTTCATCGAGGACGTCGAGAAAATCCTGCGGATGTGCCCGAGCGGGCGCCAGACGGCGCTCTTCTCGGCGACGATGCCGCCGCCGGTCAAACGGCTCGCCGAGAGCTACATGTACGACCCGGTGACGATCCGGATCACGCCGAAGACGCTGACCGTGGACGCGATCGCCCAGGCCTTCGTCGAGGTGCCGGCGAACGAGAAGGCGGCGCGCCTGGTCGAGCTGCTGAAGACCGAGGAACCGGAGCAGGCGATCATCTTCTGCCGCACCAAAATCGGCGCCTCGAAGCTGGAGAAGACGCTGAAGGACAAAGGCCTCGACGTGAAGGCGCTGCACGGCGACATGAGCCAGGGCTCGCGCGACGGCGTGATGATCGCCTTCAAGGACCACCGGGTGCGGTTGCTGGTCGCCACCGACATCGCCGCCCGCGGGCTTGACATCGAGCACGTCACCCACGTCATCAACTACGACGTCCCCGCCTCCTCCGAGGTCTACGTGCACCGGATCGGTCGCACCGGGCGGGTCGGGCGGACCGGCCGCGCGATCACCTTCGTCACGCCGGCGCAGCGCGACGAGATCGAGCGGATCGAGCGCGACGTCAAGACCACGATCGGCGAGTGGGAGAGCCCGGAGGAGCGGATGGAACACGCGCCGCGCCCGCGCCGCCGCGAGCGCGCCAAGGTCCGCGAGAACGGCGGCGAGGCCAAGGCGGTCGACGCCGAGGAGGCAAATGGGAAGCCGGTCAAGCTTTTCGTCAACCGGGGAGAGCGCAGCGGCATCACCGAGGAGGATCTGCGCTGGGCATTGCGCGAGGGCGCGGTGCTCCCCGACGAGGCGATCCACGACGTCCGCGTCCTGCACCGCTTCTCCTTCGTCGAGGTCGATCCCGACCAAGCCGACCGTACGGTCGAGTTCCTCGATGGGTCGAAGCTGAAGGGCAAGGAGATCCGGCTCGAGATCGCGAAGAGCTAGCGCGTTAGCTCGGCGATCTTCTTGAAGAGCTGGTCGAAGTCGATCGGCTTGGTGATGTAGGCGCTGATCGCCAGGTCAGCATGATCCTCGTCGTTGCCGCCGTCGGTGTGGGCGCTGACTATCAGGGCGGGGGTGTCGATGCCCGCGGCCCGCAGCTCGCGCAGGGCGTCTATGCCCGACTTGCGGGGCATCATCGCGTCGAGCAGGAGGACGTCGGGCGGGGCGGCGGCGCTGACCTTTTCGACAACCTCTTGGCCGTCGGCAGCCGTCTCGACCTCGTGGCCCTCGATCTCCAGGCGGGTGCGCAGGAGGAGCAGGATCGTCTCGGAGTCGTCGGCGACGAGGATCCTGGCCATCAGCTCGCCTCCGCTCCGGCTCGGGCTCGCTCGGGGACGGGGTCCGCAGGCAGGCGAACGCGGAAGGTGGAGCCGCGGCCAGGAGCCGAGTCGGCTTCGATCGTGCCGCCGTGCAGCTCGATCAGCGATTTGGAGATCGCCAGCCCGAGGCCGGTGCCGCCTACCCGCTGGGTCTCGCCAGCGTCGCCGCGGGTGAAGCGTTCGAAGATGTGCTCCAGCTGCTGCTCGGGTATGCCGGGTCCGTCATCGATCACGTCAATCTCAACTTCGGCGTTTGCGCGGCGTGCCTTCACCTCGATACCCGCTCCTTCCGGGCAATACTCATTTGCGTTCGTAAGGAGATTCACCAATACTTGGCGAATCCGGTCCCGATCGGCTTCGATCCGGGGAAGGTCGGCTTCGATCTCCAGGCGCAGCTCCTGGCCGCGGGCGTCGATCTGAGCCCGCATCGTCCGCACCGCGTCCTCGATCAGGCTCGCGGCGTCGGTCGGCTCTGGGCGGATCGTCAGCCGCCCGGCGTCGCTGCGGGCGAGGTCGAGCAGGTCGTTGAGGAGGCGCACAAGGTGCCGCGTGTTGTCGAGGATCACCTCGACCGTCTCCGCCTGCTTTGGGCCGAGCTTCTCGCGCTCCAGCAGCAGCAGCTCGGCGAAGCCCTGCACCGAGGTGAGCGGGCTGCGCAACTCGTGCGAGGCGGTGAGGACGAACTCGTCTTTCATCCGATCGAGCTGGTCGCGTTCGCCGGCGCGGCGCTGAAGCTCTTCCGCCATCTCGTTGAAGGCGCCGCCGAGCGTCGCCGTCTCCGAGAGGCCACCGACCTTGACCCGGGCGTCGAGGTCGCCGCCGGCCAACTGCCCCGAAGCCTCGACCAGATCCTCGAGCGGACGGCGCATCGAGGAGATCAGGCCGGTGAAGAGCAGCGCCGCCCCGGTCAGGCCGGCGATCAGCCCCGCTCCGACCAACAGCGCCGTGTCGCGCGTCTCGCTCGAGATTTCATCGCGGAGCGCCTGCCGGCGATGCTGCTGGGAGACGATCGTGTCGCGCGCCGCGGCCGGGTGGCGTTCTTCGGCGAGGCGGTTGCGGGCCACGATCTCGCGCTGGTAGGAGCGGGCGGTGGCGTTCTCGTAGTCCTGGCGCTGCTGGAGGAAGCGGGCGACGCCGATCACCGCCAGCCCGGTCAGCACGGCAAAGGCGATCGCGAAGCCGATCGTCAACCTGTTGGCGAGCGATGGGCTGAAGCGGAATCGTCGTCGGGAATATGCTTGCGAGCCGATGGGCGACGAGGCTACAGGCACCTCCGACGGCATCGCCACGGCGCCGGACGGCATCGACCGGGGTGGGGTGGAGGCCTGGTTCGAACAGCACGTCGAAGGTGTCGAGCTGCCGCTCTCCTTCGAGCGGATCTCCGGCGGGCACTCGAACCTCACCTACGGCGTAACCGATGCCGCCGGACGGCGCTGGGCGCTGCGCCGGCCGCCGCTCGGCAAGCGGCTCGGCTCGGCCCACGACATGGCGCGCGAGCACAAGGTCGTCTCGGCGCTGGGACCGACCGCGGTGCCGGTGGCGCCGGTCGTTGCGCTTTGCGAGGACGAGAGCGTCAACGAAGCTCCCTTCTACGTGATGGAGTTCGTCGAGGGGCCGATCCTGCGTGGGCTCGCCGAGGCGGAGGCTTTTCCGGGGGATGCGGAGCGCCGGGCGATAGGCGAGCGGGTCGCCGACACCCTGATTGATATCCACGCGGTCGACCCGGACGCCGTCGGGCTCGGCGATCTCGGCCGCAAGGAGGACTACGTCGCCCGTCAGCTGCGGCGCTGGCAGGGTCAGTGGGAGAAGTCGAAGACGCGCGAGCTGCCGGCGATCGACGCGGTGCACGAGCGGCTCGCCGCCCGCATCCCGGAGCAGGGGCCGGCGACGATCGTCCACGGCGACTACCGGCTCGACAACATGATCCTCACCCCGGAGGGTGAGGTCGCGGCGGTCGTCGACTGGGAGCTCTGCACGCTGGGCGACCCACTCGCCGACGTCGGCCTGCTGATGGTCTACTGGCCCAGACGGGGCGAGGATCCGGTCGCCCTCGGCCAGCCCGCCAACCTGGCGCCGGGCTTCCCCACCAACGAGGAGCTGCGCGACCGCTACGCCGAGCGCTCCGGCCGCGACCTCTCTCAACTCGGCTTCTTCGAAGCCCTCGGCTACTGGAAGCTGGCGATCATCCTCGAGGGCGTCTACGCCCGCTACGCCGCCGGCCAGTACGGCAAGGTCGATCCGGGCATAGAACACTTCGCCCGCCTGGTCGAGCGCCTCGCCGAAGCCGCCGAGGCGGCTGACCGTAAGGACTGAGTTCCCCCTTTAGGTCAAAGCGCTTTAGTTCAAAGGCCTTGACGGGAGCCGACCAACCTGATTTTGTCCCCTAAGCCCCTTCAACTGGGTATGGAGGCTTTGTCCGATTCCCTCTGCCCGCGATCCAAGGAGAGACTCTTGAAGCTGATTCGCAGGCATCTCACGTACGCAAACGTGATGTCATCGATAGCCGTGTTCCTCATGCTCGGCGGCGCCACTGCTTTCGCCGCGACCAAGATCGGCGCAAACGAACTGAAGGCCAACTCGATCAAGACCGGCAAGATCGTCAAAGAAGCCGTGACCGCCGGCAAGATCAAGAATGGCGCAATCACCGAAACCAAGATCGCCGACGGTGCTGTGACCACCAACAAGATCGGCAACGACGCTGTGACCGGCGCCAAGGCAAAAGAGTCAACGTTCGGCGAAGTGCCCAAAGCGGCACTCGCGACGAACGCTGAAAAACTTGGCGGCCTTGCCGCGAGTGGCTACGAAAAAGCCTTGCGCTGGGCAGTGGTCAGCGCGAACAGTGGCGGCGCAACGGTTGTGCGAGGAAATGCGACCGCGGCCGGCCGGATTGGCGCGGGCAACTTCTTTGTCAGCTTTCCTGCAGATATCCGCAACTGCGCCTATGTTGCAACCAACGGCGACACGGGGGCTGGCGCCGGGCCGGCCGGTGAGATATCGGTCGAGCAGCGCAGTTCGACCAACCCGACCGATATAGAGGTGAGAACCTACAACTCGGCCGGCGCTCAGACCGACCCTGAATCTGGTGATGGGTTCCACATCGCGGTGTTCTGTCCGTAAGGATCGAGCGCAGATGTCAATGGAGGCCGGGCATATGCCCGGCCTCCTTCTTTCGATCCGTACGCCAACTGGGAGTCGGCGATCACCCTCGAGGGCGTCTACACCCGCTACGCTGCCGGTCAGTTCGGCAAGATCGATCCGGAGGAGTACTTCGCCCGCTTGGTCGAGCGTCTAGCCGAGGCCGCCGAGGTGGCTGAATAAAGGGCCGACGCCTGCCTTTGCGTCCAAGAACTTGACCTGAGGGTCTTGACTCCGACTGACCGGCATGTGAATGTGGCCATTCACCCACTGGGGCCGGGAGGCTCGTCCTCGCGCTCCTCCTTCCCGCGATCCAAGGAGAGACTTTTGAAGCAGATTCGCAGGCATCTCACGTATGCCAACCTGATGTCATCGATAGCCGTGTTCCTCATGCTCGGCGGCGCCACTGCTTTCGCCGCGACCAAGATCGGCGCAAACGAACTGAAGGCCAACTCGATCAAGACCGGCAAGATCGTCAAAGAAGCCGTGACCGCCGGCAAGCTCAAGAACGGCGCAGTCACCGAAACCAAGATCGCAAAAGACGCCGTGACCGGTGAAAAGGTCAAGGACGGATCCCTGAGCGGCTCCGATATCAACCTGGGCACGCTGGGGACCGTTCCCACCGCGAACAACGCTCTGAATCTCGGGGGCACGCCAGCATCAGGTTACGCCAAAACGACGCTCGAAAAAATCCATTTCATTGGCGCGCCGGGCGAGCCAGCTTTCGAAAATAGCTGCAAAAACATCGGCTTCGAATTCCAGCCCGCCGGTTTCTACAAGGATGCATTCGGCGTCGTGCATCTTGTCGGCGACATAACTGGCTGTGCAACCGAAACCGAGCGGGTGTTTGTTCTGCCTCCCGGTTTCAGGCCGACGAATTTCGAGCGATTCATCGATCACAAATCCGATACCACGATCGGCACCGTCAGGGTCGATCCCAACGGGGACGTGACCACGTTCTCGAACGCATCGCCGATCCTGAACGGGATGTACTTCCGCACGAACTGAGTCTTGGGTCGGAGGGGTCCGCTCGAGCGGACCCCTCCGACGCTGCCTCTGTCAGCCGGCGCATCGGCGATCGGGTCGCGCGCGCGGGCGTGCTCGGCACCTCTGCTCCTGCGCAACCCCGTGCAAGCGGACGTAGCGCTGCAGGGCTCGCATGCGTTCCTCAGGCGTGAGTTTGAGGAGGGTCTTCGCAAGCTCGACATCGTGGGGGTCGGGTATCGCTACGCGGCGCATTCGCATCATCAGCGCTGCAGAGGGGGTGACCTTGCCGGTGACATAGGTGGAGAGACGGGAGGTAGAGGTGCCGATCCGGGAGGCGAACTCTGCTCGGGAGAATCCGGACCCTTTCACCAGAGCATCGACTTCTGTGGCGACGGCATCGCGCTCAGCCTGCTCCGCCGCTTTGCGTGCCCGGACGATTGACCGCTCCATTGCCTCAGCGACGCCGTACGGTCGACTGTAGGTGAGGACCTCCTCGACCCGTCGAGCGACAGGTCCCCAGGGGTCAGCCTGGATTGCCGCTGCCAAGCGATGCCAGTGCGACAAGTACCCGCGCTCGAGTGCAGTCTGGATCGCCTCCAGCGGCCACTCCGAGACGGGATCGTCCGGCGAGACGTTGACATTGCGAAATGCAAGCGCAGTCACGACTCGACCATCCTGGTGGCGACACCGCCGAGAACCTCGGTTACTGAGCCCCAATCGCTCCAGCGTTTGCGCAGGCGCCGGTAGGAAGAGAGCTGAGCGATGACCGATCGATCGGCAGGTTGTGGATCGGAAAGCTGCCGCATCAACTGCGACGCGACGCCCTCGCCTTCCTCGTGCTGATCGGCGTAGTAGTTGTCGATTCTCACCAGAACCTCGGCTGCTTGATCGACTCCGATGTGCTCTGACAGGGCGGCGAGATCGAGGTAATCTCGGGTTTGGTTACGGCGCACGATAAGGAAGGCCTTGATACGCAGGGTCTCCTCGATGGTCGGCACCGTCAGCTCGGCTCCTGACGGGAGAATGAGCGTGGCGACCTCCAGCGGTACTTTGCGGATCATCTGCCTGACCCCTGCCTCGATCCCGTCGAGGTTCCCCAGGATCACCTTTCCGGGAGCGACCCTGTTGGTTGCCCAGCCCTCATCTTCCTCGACCGCTTCGAGCACCATCTCGAAGCGGTCGGCGAGGTCGGCGAGGACATGATCGTGGTCGCTCGACTCGCGGTGGTCCGCGTAGAGGATCGCCGCGGTTCCCCCGACCAGGACAGCCCCCGGAACCAACCGCTGCAGGTGCGCGGCCGACTCCAACAGGGCGACGAACTGCGGATCGCGATCCCCAACCCCCACTCTCGTTGGTCTGCCAGTCACCGGGCGAGATTATCAGATGTGATAATGCACTCTGCACAATCTGGGACTTCAGCCTCAGATCGGCCGCGGAGCGTGCTTGGGCTCCAGCTCCCCTGCCGCTTCGGCTTCGGCGCGCTTTGACCAGCGGTTGAGCTCGCGGCGGGCGAGGACCATCTTGTGGACCTCGTCGGGGCCGTCGGCTAGGCGTAGCATGCGGCTGAAGCGCCAGAGGGCGGCCAGGGGGGTGTCGTCGGTCATGCCGAGTGAGCCGTGGATCTGGATCGCCCGGTCGAGCACCTCCATCACCATGTTGGCGGCGACGATCTTGATCGCCGAGATCGACTGGCGGGCGGCGCGCTTGCCCTCGGTGTCCATCTTCCACGCCGCGTACATCGTCAAGAGGCGGGCCTGGTCGATTTCCATCCGCGAGGTGGCGATCGCCTCCTGCACGAACTGCTTGTCGGCCAGCGGCCCGCCGAAAGCCTGGCGCTCGTTGGCGCGCCGGCACATCATCTCGTGCGCTCGCTCGGCCGTGCCGATCGCCCGCATGCAGTGGTGGATGCGGCCCGGCCCGAGCCGATCCTGGGCGATCGCGAAGCCCTTCCCCTCCTCGCCGAGCAGGTTGGCGACGGGCACACGGCATTCTTCGTAGCGGATCTCGCAGTGGCCCGGGCCCTTGTCGTGGCCCATCACCGAGATCGGCCGCACCAGGTTGAAGCCTGGCGTGTCGGTCGGCACGCAGATCATCGAGGCGCGGGCGTAGGGCGGCGCCTCGGGGTCGGTGACGACCATCGCGATCGCCAGCTCGGCGCCCACTGCGCCCGAGGTGAACCACTTGTGGCCGTCGATCACCCACTCCTCGCCGTCGCGCACCGCGCGCGCCTGCAGCAGGGTCGGGTCGGAGCCGGAGACCTCGGGCTCGGTCATCGAGAAGCAGGAGCGGATCCGTCCCTCCAGCAGAGGCTCCAGCCAGCGCTCGCGCTGTTCCTCGCTGCCGTGCTCGGCGAGGATCTCCATGTTGCCGGTGTCGGGGGCGGAGCAGTTGAAAGCCATCGGCGCCGCCGCCGGGCTGCGGCCCATCTCCTCGCAGAGCAGCCCGTACTCCCAGTTGCTGAGGCCGGGACCGAAGCGCTCGTCCGGCATGAACAGGTTCCAGAGCCCCTCGGACTTGGCCCGCTCGCGAACCTCGACCAGGATCTTCGGGTAGGGGACGCCGGCCGCCACCTCGGCGTCGAGCGCCTCCATGATCTTCCTCTCCTGCGGATACACCTGGTCGTCGATGAAGTCGAGGATGCGCTCGCGCAGGGTCTCGACCTGGGGGCTGGGCTTGAAGTCCATCGGTGGGGCGTCCTCTCCTCGGGTCCGGTCGGTGAACGCTATCGGGGCGGCATCGTTCAGCGCCGCCGGTAGCGGGCGAAGAGCTCGCCGTCCTCCTCCAACAGCCAGGCCAGCTCGAGCGGCGCCACGTCGGGCAGCTCGCCCTCGAGGATCCGCGGCGCGCCGCCGCCGCTCAGCTTCGGCGCGATCGTCAGGAAGAGATCGTCGACCAGGCCGGCCGCCTGCAGCGAGCCGTGAAGGGTCGGCCCCCCCTCGCAGAGAAGCGCCCTGACGCCTTCCTCGCGCAGGAGGCGCAGGAGCGCGGGGAGGTCCGCCCGCCCCTGCGGCCCGCTCTCGACCACGACCAGCCGCCTGCCGATCTCGCCGTAGCGCTCGGCCCGCATCGTGCCGGCGCCGATCATCACCGCGTCGAAGCGGGTGCGCAGCCCGGCCAGCATCGCAGTGTCGGAGGCCGAGCCGATCGGTCCCGAGACCCCCGCGATTGCCGCCCTTCCGTCGACCGTGGCGGCGAAGTTCATCGCCACGTTGGGGCGGTCGTCGTGGGGACGCTCCCAGGGACGGTAGGTGTCGAGCTCCTCCTCGACGGTGGTCGGGCCAGGATCGGGAAGTAGCCGCTGCACGGCTCTCAGCCTAGTGCGGTCGTCGTTTGTTGCGCATAGGGCTACAGGCGACGACCGCGGCCAGCTCGTCGCCGGTCAGGAGTAGTCGTGCCAGCCTTGGAACTCGCGGCCAGAGAACTCCTGCAGCGCCGCGACGTCGGCGCCGAAGCGGCCGCGGATCGTCTCAAAGAGGTCGTCGGGAAGCTTCGGCTTGGGGGCCGGCGGCTTCTCCGGATCGTGGACGACCTTCTCGACGATCCAGCGCAGTGACTCCGGCAGCCGGTCGAAGTTGCGGTCGAAGGAGCGCAGGCCCGGCAGTTTGACCAGCTTCTCCATCACCTGGTATTTGTCGCCCTGCTTGGCGCTCGACTTCTCCCACTCGCGGTCGAACTGCTCGGAGGTGAAGGTCTCATCGACGCCGGCGATGCGAAAGGCTTTGCGCATCGTCTCCCCGCGGTCGCTCTGCAGCTCCTCCTGGGTGATCACCTCGATCTGGGAGCGGTCGAACAGCTCCAGGTAGGGCTGCAGCTGCATCCAGTACATCGAGCGGTGGATGTAGGAGGAGTCGGGCGCCGACAGGGTCGGGACCAGCTCCCGCGTCTCATAGCCGGCGCCGGTCGCGTGGACCCAGTGCGAGAGGATGCGCTTGATCGGGTCGCGCACCATGTAGATCAGCCGTGCGTCGGGACAGTGCTCCTTGATCCGCGCCGGCACGCCCTCGAAGCGGGGCAGGTTGGTGTAGTGGGGGGAGGACTCGCCGCGCACCTTGAAGCGGCGCTCGAAGCGGCTGGCGTACCAGTCGAGGCCGAGGTCCCAGCTCATCTCCTCGACAAAGAAGTTGAGCTCCTTCGGCTTCGACATGTGGATTTCTGGATGCAGGCCGAGGTAGTGGTGGATGCTGGTCGTGCCGCACTTGAGGCCGCCGATGATGAGCAGGTTGGGCAGCTCGGCGTGGCGCTTGCGGCGGCGCCGGAAGCGACTGTTGCGGTCGCCGGTGAAGCGCTCGCGCGCTCGCGCGCACATCGCCTCGTCGGCGGGGTCGGGGGGGGCTGCGGGCACGGTCTGAGTCGTCTCTGGCTCTGACACGAGCGGGCTAGTGTAGCTGCGATGCCACTCGCCGACTTTGCATCCAGCGCCGAATCGTTCGCCCGCGCGGCGGCGGCGTTCTTCGGTCACCTCGCGGACATCCGCTGGGGGTCCGTCGCGCTGGCCCTCGCCTGTCTGGCCGCGATGCAGCTGGCGCGGGCCTGGGCTTGGCGCAACGTGCTGCACGCCGCCTACCCGGGTGTCCGCATCTCCTTCCTGCGGCTCAGCGCCGCCTACCTGGCCGGCGCGGGGATCAACGCGATCCTGCCCGCGCACGCCGGCGACGTGACCAAAGTCTTCCTGGTCAAGCGACAGATCCCCCACTCCTCCTACCCGGCGGTCACCTCCTCCTTTCTCGTGCAGACGGTTTTCGACACGACTGTCGGGCTGCTTGTCCTCTTCTATGCCGTCTCGCAAAGCCTGCTTCCGAAGCCACCTCAGCTACCCGACCTGCCGGCCTTCGAGATCTCCTTCTGGGCCGAACACCCGCAGGTCTTCCTGATCCTGACCGGAGCGCTGCTGCTGGCGATCGCGATCGCGATCTACATGCTGGCTCACCGGGTGCGTCGCTTTTGGGACCGGGTCAAACAGGGAGTCGTCATCCTCACCAAGCCACGGCGCTACCTGCGCGAGGTGGCGGCCTGGCAGGGGGTTGGCTGGGTCTTCCGCTTTGCCGCCTTCTGGTTCTTCCTCGACGCCTTTGGGATCGGCGGCTCGATCGGCAACGTGATGCTGGTGATGAGCGTGCAGGCGATCGCCAACATCGTCCCCTTCACGCCCGGCGGCGCCGGCGCCCAGCAGGCCCTGCTGGTGGCGACCCTGCGCGGACCCACGCGCTCCGCCGTCCTCTCCTTCTCGGTTGGCACGCAGATCGCGATGGCAGCCTGGTCCGTGCTGCTCGGCTTCGCCGCGATCCTGCTCGTCTTCCGCACGACGGACTGGAGAGGGCTGATCAGGCAAGCTGAAGAGGATCGTGACGAAGTGCCGGTTCCGGCCAGGAACTGACCGTCAGCTTGACCAGCCCGGGTAGCGGCTCTTGATCCGCCATTGCCAAGGTGGCTGCTCCCCCGCCGGGAAGTCGTACTGGTCGCGGCCCGGCAGAGTCTCCAGCGGCACCAGGGCCGGGTCGTCCTTGAGCAGAACGCGGACATTGCCTGCCGCCTCAACTTGGGTTTGGCTGGCACGCCGGACGACGCTTTCCCAGCCCAGCCCCGGGCGGTAGAGCCAGTAGGTCAGCTCGACCCAACCCAGCGTGGCACGGCGGTCGTCGACCGCGGTGAAGGCTGTCGTGCGGCGGCCGGAGGCAGTGACGTGCGGGCCGGCCGCGACCGCGCAGCTTTCACGCCGGCAGCGGCGGAAGTCGACCGGGACCAGCGGCAGCCCTGAGGGCCCCGGCAGGGCGGCGGGTTCCGGCGCCAGAGCGCGAGCAAGGCGAGCCAGTGGCCAGCCGTAGGCGGGCGTAAGCGGGTGGTGGTGGCAGACGTCGGGCAAGCGGGGCGCGCAGGCGATCCGGCGCGCGATCGTCCCGCCCAGAGCGTTGTGGGGGTCGATCTCGCCGCCCGCGGCGAGGGCGGAGATCGCCGCCAGCAGCAGCAGCGCGATCAGCGCCGCCAGGCCGGCCTGCTCGACGCTCGCCGTTCCCTTCTCGCTCTGCATGAGCACGACGCTAGGCGGCTGCGGCGCGCAGGTGGCGCGCCAAATGCAAGGACTTCGTGTCGCCCCGCGCGCGGTCTGCTTACATTCCCCGGGTGGAGGGCTTCAACCTCTTTGGCGACCCCGACGAGTTCCGCGCCCGCATGGAGGAGCTCAGCGAGCAGATGCAGTCCTCTCAGCGCGTCGCCTGGGCCGACAACGCGATCCGGCTTGCGGTCGAGCTGACCGTCGCCTCGATCGCCCGTATGGACCTCTCGGGCAGCAGCGACGAGCAGGCGATGCAGGTGCGCGACGCGATCCGCGTCCTCTTCCCCGAGGCCGTGACCCTCGTCCGCGAGGCGCGCGAAGGCCTCTCCTGAGCTAGCTGTAGCTACTCAGGACGTTGTTCCAACTCGGCAAGCCGAGTGGCGGGCGCCTTGTGGCCGAGGGAGCCGTGTCGTCGGTTGAAGTTGTAGTGGGTCAGCCAGCCACAAAGGGCTGCGGTTCG
>Ga0209647_1000032_pt1 | contig 112927 bp, 110 predicted proteins | sample GraSoi_2013_60cm_FD_185827 | JGI IMG/M metagenome (GOLD analysis project Ga0209647, IMG submission 185827) | Grasslands soil microbial communities from the Angelo Coastal Reserve, California, USA - Sample 9_17_2013_60cm (SPAdes) (version 2) | ecosystem: Environmental > Terrestrial > Soil >...
ATTATCAAGACGTTATATTACGATAAAATTAAAACAAATTCAAATCGTTGCAGGGCAAAAATTTGATCAAACTCAATACAGACAAGACTTTCAAAGAACTTAATTATTCAACATCGAAACACTAGTGGAGGAATATAGCTATTTTGTGCACCTAACAAATTGATTATTTCCTTATGAGAGTTCCTCTTTTGCTTCTGGCACTATCGTCCTGCATTTTTGCTTCCTGCCAGACAACTAGGTTTCTGCGCCGCTTGTTGTAATAGGGCATGTTTAATGATCTCGGCCACCAGTATACGGATATCGTCGCGGTAACGGAGACGAAAGGTATCGGACTCACCCAGAGATTGGCGCAGTTCGGCATAACGGAAGGAAGAACGTTCATAGGCCCAGACAAATACGTCTTTGAGCAGCGCTGTGCGTCGGAGTTCGTAGACCCCCAGCAGTCCCTGAATATACAGATCCTGCGGGACGTCGACAAAGGAAAGCGGCGCCAGGTTCCGCTTGTTGAGCGGAATATTCGCCGCCAACCGCGATACCCGTTTATTGACATCATCAAAGGGCTGCAAATAGGGAAGCTGTACTATCATGAAGAAAGCTTGCTCAAATGGATCCTCGATTTGATTGGTCTTTTGTAGCAGCATATCGAAATACTCCTCGATCTGCTGAGGGATAGCCGGTGGCGTATAGGCTGATTTGGCGATTCCCACCGCAAATGTGCGGAGCCGTCCGGAAGCGCCGGGGTCGGGCAGCAGGTTGTTCGACAGAAGGGCATGCAGGTTGGTGATTGTGTACCGGTTGAAACCGATCTCATTCCTTCGCACTCCAAATACACGTTAAGGTTTCCCCTATTGTGCGCAATGCCGCCGCGATCGGTCGTCAAACCGGCGAGGGAAACCATTCCCATGGCACCCAGCATTTCACGTGCACTATCCAGATGCACATCGAGATCCTCTTGTCCCAAAACCGGATAAACGAGGACCAACAACAAAAACATGTACCCGTACCGCTTCATGTATGATGATTTCATTCGATGATGCTGGAGTGATCGTTGCCTGTAATTTATACCTGAACCAAATTAGCTCATTCTCAACTATTGGCCCCCCGTTAAAATACCCATTTTTGCTTAAGTCAGCGACATTAGTGTTTTTACCTATTTTCCTGATTGGCTGGCGATATTGGAGGAATAGATAACCAATCTATATTTTCCATCGAAATCCGAGTATCGGTCTACTGACCTAAGCAGACTACCACTGCTTAATGTGGTGGTTGCTTTCCCAGGTTCAGGACCATGGTGATTTATAACGTGAGATAGAATGTTTCGGTGGGAATTGTATACCGATCAAAGTTGAACCAGAAGGTCAAGTAGACATAGTTACCAGGTGCTCTGGAGTTGAACTCCTTCAACTGGATGGAAAAACGGATGGGCTGTCGGCTTTGGAGGATGATAGGATCCCTGAGGTCAATCCTGTTGATGGGGGCTTTAAAATCCATCACATGTTCGATGGTGCCGATTGAACCAAGAAGGTAGGGGCTCCTTATACGGGCTAGCGTAGTTGCTGTTTTAATGTGGATGTCTATACTTTGAAGGAGAATAATGTCCGCGGTGCTGTTCGTAAACTGGAAATCGAATAAGGGGTCGGATGGCAGCCTCTTGTCCGTTATGCCAATGTGTGACGTATAGGCGTTCTTTTCACCCCTCCGGGGTTGCCAGTTACTTTGATTGCAGTCAATACCCGCGAAAGAAAGTCTGAATGAGCCCTCCTGCTGGGGGAATAATTCGGGAAAATAGTTGCGTGCAATATGCTCATGGCGAAGCGCCATCTCGATGATCTTGGAATGGCCCCAGTGTGTCAGTTGGAACGTGAACCATGTAGTGCTACCGCCTTTTTCGGCCCGAAACCCGTTTGCATACTTTTTTTCCAAGCCTTGAAACCAAGCTTGCCCACCCTTTGTGAAGTCTTCGGGTGTCACCAGGATCAATTCTCGCATCAAGGGGTTTCCTTTCACTGCTTTTTCAACCGTCGCTTCAATCTCCTTACGCTGACCGGGGTTTAGCGTAGACGGATAGAACTTGAAGTGGTACCCTGTGATCAGTTCCGTGAAATCTCCCGACCCTTCTAGGAAGGCATCAAGTTGCTTGTAATCTCCTGCCGCGTCGGATTCAGCAATAAAACGCCGGCCGGCAGCATCGTAATGCGCCCCCAGCAAGAGCTTCATGAGCCGAGCAAATTCATGTCCGCCTTCGGCACCGCTGTGAATACGCTGATATAGTGAAGAAATATTAAGTATAGGCATTGCAAGCTCGTTTAACGGCAAAATAGTGCATTTGTAGTAGCGTTTGTATTGGCATCACATCATTTTAACGCCATTCACACATTTGAAGACCTGACATGCGCTGGGTGACAGCATTCTCCAGTGGTTCTCAAAATCGTCGATAATGTTCTGCGCGCCTTCCAGTGACCCGATGACATGGTAGCTCTTACCAATTCCATTGAATGATGTGCCGATTGAAAATGCCATGGGGTCACTGCGATCTTCGGGGTTGCCAGGAAAGAGCAAAAAACGGTCATGCATCGGAATGCCGTAGTGCCCATATTGCATGCGAAATTCAAGTGTAAGGCCAAGAGAACTGTTTTTGCTGTCCATCAGGATTTTCCGCTGTTCTTTGATCCGCTCTAATGCCTTTTCGTTTGAGATGCCTTCGCCGCCATCAGTTGTTGAGGTGGAGTCGGCGGCTGCGGTTCCATCCTTTAGGGGGATTTTCGTAGTTGCACTGCCGATAGCCCGGAGCGGCCTTCCGAACATAGTGCTGAAGTACAGAATATTCAAAATGTCATTGGTGGTGAGGTAAGGGTCGATCATCAAGATTTCCCTTGCCCAGGTATTTTGAACAAGGCCGCGAAGATATTGTAATGCGTCCTGATATTGACCCGCTTCAAATTGTTTATAAGATCTTCGAGAGTGAAGCCGGGTTATTGCCATTTTTGAATGATAGGAATGGTGGATGGGATTAAAGGCGGCGTTTGGATGCCACAATTCAACTTTTTCCGGCTGGCCATCTGCGGTAAAAGACCTCACTTGGGGGACATCATCGGTCATTTTAGCCCACATGTGACCGTAGCCGCCAGAGTTGCAATGCCATTCATGAAGGATTAGGTCCGGATTGCGTCGGAATATCCGAACCCGCAAGGATGGGTCGAAGACCTGAATTGGCAAATTGTGCGAACCGGAGTCAGTTGATTGGACGGTCTGAAAGTCAATGATCGAGTTTTCGTCAGTTGCGACCGATTGTATGTAGGTTTCCGGCCGTATTGTTTGTTCTATTGCCCAATGAAATCGGACGGACACCGTTTTACCCATATCCGTGGTTTCAAAGCTGGCATTGACAATATTGACAGGAAATTGAAAGAGAATATTGCCTATCCTGTCACGGGCCTGTTCAAAGTCGACTCCCAGATGCTGTTTGATGACGGGCGTCATTTCTTCCAGCAGACCGCTTCTGTAGGGGTCGTACACATGTTTAACGGCAAGCTTTCCTTCGTTAAAGAATTCTACCCAATGACTTCCGTTGACAGATGGCCATAGAAAAGCGTTCTCTCTATAAGTTTGGTCTGGACCTGTATAGCGTCTAGGTAGTTCTTTGAGGTGGCGATCGGTGTATAGTGTATGAAGAAATGGATCCAGCCAAGTCCCCGTTTTTTGAAGGTGATCATAAATTTCCTTGGCTGTTGTTAAGTCAATGTCATACTTTATGGTCGCAAAGCCGTGATCACTGTCAAGGTTATTCTTTGCAATTTGTGCTTCAATTAGTTGCATGGGAGAACTCTTCAAGCAAATGCGAGCAAAAAAGATGGTATTAACCTTAGTTTTCCTATTGTGCAAGGTTATTAGCGACACCCTTGCGCTTTGATAAGTGCCAATGACCGCCGGAGCTGAGAGAAATGAGAATTGATTCATTTTTGGTCAGTTTTCGATAAATAATTATGGCGGGAGATAGGTAAAATTATGATTTTGTGGCGGAAAAGATGGATTTAATGGCGGATAAACAATTTAATGGCGGAAAATGGATATTTTTGGCGATAAAAGTGATTAAATGGCGAAAATTACGCAGGCAAAACTGGAGCGAGAGTTGGAACAGGTGTTGACCGTGTTAAAAGGGCTCCCTGGGGGGGCCTCTTTAGAAACGATTCGCACTCAATTGGACCAATCGTTACCCGAACGGACCCTATCCCGCTACCTCACCATTTTGCAACAACAGGGTAAGGTCCGCGCAAGCGGTGCCACCCGGTCCCGCCTTTATCATTGGATTCCCGACACGCCGACGCCGGCTTCTGTGGAGCCAGGCAAAGCCCAAACAATCATTCCGCTATCTCCCGAAGGCCAGGTCATTCGCCAGTATCTGACTTTGCCGCTAACGAACCGTAAAGCTGTTGGATATAACCTGGATTTTCTTATTTCCTACCGGCCGAATGTCGATTTTTACCTTAACCAACAACAACGGGCCCATCTGTTTACACTTGGCCAAACCTCACAGCGAGCCGAGGCGGCGGGCACGTACGCCCGGCAGATTCTCCAGCGACTGCTGATCGACCTGTCTTGGAACTCCAGCCGTCTGGAAGGCAATACCTACAGTCTGCTGGATACCCAACGACTGCTGGCCCAGGGAAAGGTGGCGTCTGACAAATCAGCGATAGACGCCCAGATGATCCTCAACCACAAAGAGGCGATAGAGTTCCTCGTGGAGTCGGCGGGCGAGATCGGATTCAATCGGTATACCATCACCAATCTGCATGGCTTGCTGTCTTACGACTTGCTGCCCGACCCGGGCGCATCCGGGCGGCTGCGTACCCATGCTGTCGGCATTCACCAGTCGGTATACACGCCGCTCGCCATTCCCCAGCAGATAGAGGAAAACTTTGAATTGTTGTTGACCAAAGCGGAGGCGATCAATGATCCTTTCGAACAGGCGTTTTTCGCTATGGTGCATCTTCCTTACTTGCAGCCTTTTGATGATGTCAACAAAAGAGTGTCGCGCCTGGCGGCCAATATTCCGTTGAACAAAACTAACCTGGCCCCGCTGGCATTTGTCGACGTGCCGCAGGATCTATATATCGAGGGACTACTCGGCGTCTACGAGCTACTGGATGTTGCCCTGTTACGCGACGTATTCCTGTGGGCGTACGAGCGGTCTTGTCTGCAGTATGCAGCGCTGCGGCAGACCTTGGGTGAACCAGACCCATTTCGGCTCCAGTACCGGGAGGATATCCGGCCGCTAGTGACCAGGGTCGTTACCGAGGGGATGACACAGGAGAATGCCCGACGCCTGATCGAAGCTCATGCAATGCAATTGCCCGCGGCCGATCGGGCAAAGTTCTTAGAGGTAGTTGAGACTGAACTGCTGAAGTTGCATGCAGGCAATATTGCCCGCTACCGTATCCGGCCGTCCGAATTCGAGTCGTGGCAAGAAAAGTGGAACCGGAAAGGATAGTTGTCACTTGCGAATTGATACGCTCCCGGTCCCCCGGCACCAATAGCCGATAGCGGAAAAATCGGAAACTTATCATCTGTTGTGGGAACAAATTTACCTAATATCATGTTTAGAGTAGTTTTTAGCCAATGCCTCGGGTTGTCCATTAAAGCATTTTAAAAGCCAGCTGCATGTGTATTTATTATCCCAACCGCTCCTCCTTAACGTATACAAGTGGTGATCACATTTTTTCCGCTGCGATCGGAGGCATGACAAAGTTGCCAAAAGGATATGTTAGTGATGAATTCAATAGAGATATATCTAAACTGGAGCGGGAAATTTTTCGAGAGGGCCTTCCCGGCCTTGCCCGGATCTTGGATGGCCCGGGCAAAAGGGGAAAAACTGCCCCCAAATATCGGAAGAAGGGAAAGGTATCGCTGGTGAGTGGAAAAGAAGGTAGGCCTTTTTCCCTGGGATATATCTGGAACAACAAGGCATATGAAATTCCCCAGGTAAGGGTATCCATCGATGGAAAACAGATCGCGTTTTCCTACGACACGAACAGCGTTCCAAAGTCTCCTGGAGAGGTGTTAAGTGTTTTTAGGGACGGTTGCCGGAATTGGCCCAAACTGCGATGCAGAACAATTGAAAGCGACGATCTGGAAAAAGATATTGTGCTTCTCGGAATAGCAGAAGATATCGAAGAAAATTTCAACTGCTTTCTAGCAAAGCACCCAGAGAATACATTCCAGTATAATGGAGGCAATCTGGGCAAAATTGCTGATCTCCTGGAAAGTACAATGACACCTAAAGCGGAAAGCTATATTCCTACTGTCCATGGTGTAGTGACATTCAATCCCGACCAATTGCGAATATTTGGCAAGATAGCATTCAACGCACTGGCGCATTTAAAGGGGGAAGCATTCGTATTGGCACCAGCATTCGACGCAGTGCGACAATGGATCAGCCAGGGTGGGGAATTCGATGCCCGTTGGCATAAAGAGATAGGCGACTATTTCCGGAGTAGCCCTTTGAAAATCCCCGATAAAGCACATTATGTCCTGTTCAATTTTACCCAGAACAGACTGTTCGCAAGTGTTATTTTATACAACAATATGGCTGTTTCAATGGTCATGACAGACCAGCTGCGGGAGCGAATGGACCTATCCGGATTCGTCTGCGATTGGAAGAACAGAGAAGAATTTAGCTTGCTTGAGCTAATTGCCAGTAGTGTTGAAACAGTTGATAAAAATGAGAGATATGAATAGGCAAGAAGAACTTCGGCTCATCGAATCTTTTCGGGAGATTTATCTATCTTTTCCGGAAGGTACGCTTGACCCAGGTCAACCGCCACAAGAGCCAGACTTTATTCTGACGACAACTACCAGTAAACGTGTCGGTATTGAACTGACGGAAGTATTTCACCCGAATAGCGCTAAGCAGCAGTCATCTGTTAAAGATCAAGTAACCCAAAAACTAGTGGAGACATTGTGTAACCGGCTACCATATAGATTCACTATAAACGTCTTCATCGATCCTGTTCGAACGATACGAAAGTCCGGGATGAACGAGCTGAACGGCCAGCTGGCTGAAATTTGTGTCAGAGAATTTGCCACTCTGGAAAACAACGGTTGGGGAGAAGTCGAACACGTCGATTTCGATCTTATCACGCCCGACCCTCAAATTTTTGCGCGGATCCACGAAAATGGGTACCATCATCCTTTGTTGCTCGCTTCCTCGAGGTTCGCTTTTGCCATCCCTTTCAGGTGCGTACTTCCATGCCAACCAAACGAAGGGTGTGATCCCCCCGGTGTTTCCGGACGGCCAGAGTTAGTAGATAATAGCTGGCATATTGTTTCATCAGCACGACCTCTTGTAGCGTGATCCGGGAGGTCATAGACCGTTCCTTACTTTCCAGGGCGGCCCCGAGGTCCATTATCCGGTCATAGGCCTCCTTGCCCGGAATCAGTTTTTCCAGCTCTGTATAACCTACTTCTTTCACCTGGGTGGTTTCGCAGGATTGGACTTCCATCACCGCTTTTTTGAAGGATCCGTAGAACTGGAAGAACGTCTCCGTCTCCATCCGCAGGTGGATATCTGTTTTGGCGAACATAGCGAGGCCAGTCATGTAACCGTCGATGAAATAAATGTCCGATCGCCGGGTCGGAACCAGGAAGTACTCGAAGGTGAGCTGGGTGAGGCAAAGCTCCTCGAGCGTGAGGACCATCTTCCGTTCATGCCAGCCGAGAGCGAGCTTGGGCGACATGGTAATTGCCACCTTCTTCTTATTCTCAAGGTCTTTGATCTCGTCGTAATATTTGTCCAGATCTACCGCCGTGTTCCAATAAAAAAAGCCGTTCGCGCCGACGTTCAACGCGGCAACGAAACACTTCCCCACCATCCAGCCGTGCTGCCACAGCTCGCTGACTGGTACCGATTTATCTAGGGTTACATCGATAAGGAGAGTGTGTGGATCGGCACCACGGTAGAGCTGAACGAAATCGAACCGCTTGTTGTATTCCGCCAGCACGTTAGCGCGGATCGAGTGCGATTGGGAAATGATCTTGAACTTCACTTTCCATTTGGGCGTAAATTCTGTAGTGGGGGGCGTGTTCGGTCTGTCGAGTTCGGTGCCGGCGATGGCCGCCAAGGCTTTCTCTTCCTGCTCAAAATGCTCTTTCAACCAGAGGAACCATGCCTGTGGATCACCGAGCTCGACCAGTTTGTCTTGCGCAACATTACCGAAGATGAAGGCTCGTCGCTCTGGGAGATTCGTCGCGCGGTGGAACCATTGGAAGGCCTCGCTCGGCCGGCTGTTCTCTTCGATGTCGCCTTCTGTTTGCGAGAGATCCAGCCGGGCTCGGACAAAAGCGACCATTTGCTCGGCGAGGGCGTCGCTGATCTTGGCGTTTGACGGCTGCGTGTCCCTCGGATCTGTATAGAGTGTGTCCAGCCGTTGGTTGTGGAGCTGGGCTGCCATGCCCCGACTTTCTTCGATCGATTCACGGCTGAGCTTTTCTTTCCCAAGCGAAGGTCCCCAGATCGCCCAGAAAAGCTTCTTGATATGGTCATCCATTGGGATCGTGTACTTGTCCTTCTCCCACGTCTCCTCGGAATTGAGGTTGTGCCAGAGGATGAAGATCTTGCCGATCTCTTCCAGGGTCAGCACGGTCAGATGAAAAACAATATGGTTGACGCCTTTTCCCAGTAGCAATTCCGCCGCCTTTAAAGCGTCTTCCGCATTCTGGTGGCAAAATTGCCGGAACTGCTGGTAGGTTTTGACATCGGCAGGTAGCATAGTAAGGCTTTTTATCTAATGCGCGGGAAAAAGCAGATTAACTAACAGGAAGCATTGCTGCGAGCTCGCCTTGTAACCGCGTGTATAGCTCCTGGTTCTTTGTGCGCCAGGAGGAGAGCATAAAAGACTCGTGGAACAGGTTTGCCGTTTTCCGATGATGCCTGATTACATTTTCAGGGATATTTTCTTTGATCTTCCTCAGGAAAGTCACGCATTCTGCGGGATCATCGTTCAACCGCCCGACAGGCCAAAGAAGTTCGTAAAGGTCAGTTTGGTCATCGTCACCTTTGCGTCTCTCTATCCTTTCATCGTGCAGAATATGCTTGAAATAGTAATACATGGCTACGCCGTATTCTCGGACCTCTTTCGCAAAACAGGGAAAGGCGGGAAGTGTGCTCTCCAGAGCGTTAAGGTCCATGAAGGCGTCCGGGTGAAGGATGATCCGCATACCGGACAGCCACGTCTTCTCCGAGGTTTGATAGGCCCGTACCACCGCGCGACCTACTGGATTCAATTCACCGCCGCTACTCGTCATCGAGCCAATGTCCCGGAATTTGAGCAGCCAGTCTTTCACAATACCGCATCGCAGAAGTGGGGTCCGCTCCTCTGTCTCCGTGAAGCTCGCGTAGAAGCCGATGGTGTAGTCGAAAATAGTCTTTACGGCGATAAGTAGAACCTCCAGGCTCGAGCAGTCCATGTAGAAGCTGTCACTGAAGGAACGAAGAAAGATGTCCGATGAATAATAGGCATTCAAGCGCGGCACGACCAGGGTGAAGTGCGTAGCCAGGTTGACATATTGGCTATGCAGTAATTTAATCGTTTGCTCGGTAGACCTATCTTCATTCAGCACGAATTCCCCATATCCCAGGACATCAATAAAAGCGCAATATTTGATTTCTGGTTCCACGATAAAAATTAGGTGAAAAAATATAGAAACTTACCTTTTTTTCGGCAGATGCAAAAAAAATGCTGCCGGCGCTTCATCATTGTCCCTTTGTAATGCGATAAAAATTAATGTCTTTAAATTTTGGGGTTATATTTTGAGAATCCTCTAATAATTCCAGGCAGCTTAGTTATGACTAAGTATATTATAGTAAAAGGCATAGATTTGTAAAATAAACTTACCTTCTTTTCTAGAGAGGATTCTTTGGGAGCAGATCATATAACGAGCAATTCAAGATTTTCGCAAGCTCATTAAGATGTCTAAGATTGTAATGTGCTGGATAGTTAGCGCTTTCAACTTGTCCGATGAAGCCTGTCGACACGTTGAGTTCAAAGGACAGATCAGCTTGAGAAAGGCCGAGGGATAGCCTTTTCTCTTTGACCTTTTTGATCACATATTTGTCCAATTTAGAAAGCTCCTTCAAAACTATTACTTAGTATAGCTAAGTTGCACTTTTTGCATGTTCAGTACAATCAGCTATAGCTAAGTGGCTTTTTGAAAATGATCAAGAATGATATATATTGATGACTTTGAGTTTTAACCTTAAACTATTTTTCACCTTAATAAACTGAAAAAATAGTGTCACATGCTGAACAATCCACTTCCCATTCTCATTCCTTATGAACCTGATGTATTTTGGGCGGAGATCAGGAAAATAGTTCATAATGAGCTTTCAAAATTGGATTTATCGAGACCTTCAGCCTCTTCGGAATCGGAAGTCCTTGGACTTACTTATAAACCTCTTTATAATATGAACGAGATATGTAATTTCTTTGGGATTTCTAAGCCGACTGTTTATGATTGGATAAAGAGCGGAATCCTCAAACCAGTGAAAATTCAATCCAGGGTATATTTTCTATATCAAGATGTTCAACTGTTGATTAAATCGGGTGCGAAATAGAAAATATTCCGTCGGTTCGAATCACGGTTGGAGCAGACTGTTGCGGTCCGATCTGGACTCGAGTTATTAGAGTTTTTTTGAGACCATTAAACACGAGGAAGATAAATTTAAAATCGATAAAACCTTTAACCAGTACGGGTTTTGTCGATTTTAATTTCAATCAAAGAAGACTTAAGACGAAAATGGGTAATCCAAAAATTACCCATTTTTAATAAATAAACTATACACATCATACAGATTGTCAACTCTGTATGTGGTTAGCGGACCGGACGGGACTCGAACCCGCGACCTCCGCCGTGACAGGGCGGCATTCTAACCAACTGAACTACCGATCCATTTTGTTGGGGGTGCAAATATAGGAAGATAAATGGTTTGTTTGGGGAAAAGTGGGAAGTTTGCGGGGATGGAAGGACTGAGCACATATGCGAGAACGAGGATTGCGCCCACGCCGAGTGGGTTTTTGCATTTGGGGAATGTGGCGGCGTTTGTGAGGACGGTGGGGATGGCGAGGAGGATGGGAGCGAAGGTGTTGTTGCGGATCGATGATTTGGATAGGGAGAGGGTGGAACCGGAATATGTGCAGGATATTTTTGATACGTTGAATTTTTTGGAGCTGCCGTGGGATGAGGGGCCGCGGAATGTGGAGGAATTTGAGCGGGAGTATTCGCAGGTGAATCGGATGGGGCTGTATGGAGAGGCGTTGGAGGTGTTAAGAGAAAGGGGATATGTGTTTGCCTGTAGTTGTTCGAGGACACAGGTACTAAGGGATAGTGCGGATGGGGTATATCGAGGGACTTGCAGGGAAAGAGGTATATCGCTGGATGCGGAAGATGTGAGTTGGCGGTTGAGGATGGATGAAGGGGACGCCGCGGGGAGGATGCCGGAAACGATGAGGGATTTTGTGGTGCGAAAGAAAGACGGGTTTCCGGCGTATCAGTTGACTTCGGTAGTGGATGACTTATATTATGAGGTGGATTTGGTGGTTAGGGGAGAGGACCTTTGGGCGAGCACCGTGGCCCAGCATTATTTGGCGGGGAAGTTGGGGAGCGGGAAAGCGTTTGGGGCTATAGGGTTTTATCATCATCCGCTGCTGATGGCGGAAGGAGGGAGAAAGCTTTCGAAGTCAGCGGGAGATACCTCTGTTCAGTATTTGCGGAAGCAAGGGTTGAAGAAAGAGGATGTTTATACCATGATTGCGGGGATGATGGGAAAAAAGGGTAAGTTTATGAATTGGGAAGAATTATTTAACCAGCAATAGCATGAAAAGATTACTGTTATCACTTTTTCTGCTTGGGGAAATAGCATATGGGCAGAGGGCGCCAGCGAAGGGCCCCACAGCAGGCAGGCCGAATGTGATCATCATTTTGATGGATGACATGGGCTATGGTGACACGGAGCCCTATGGGATGACGGGAATAGCGACGCCAAATTTTAATCGACTTTGCAGGGAAGGGACGAGGTTTACGCATTATAATGCGGGGCAGCCGATATGTACAGCTTCGAGGGCGGCTTTGTTGACGGGGTGTTATCCAAACCGGGTAGGAATGTCAGGGGCGCTGCTGCCGGCATCGAAGATTGCGCTGGACCCGAAGGAGGAGACGCTGCCATTGTTGTTGAAGAAAGCAGGATACAGGACGGCAATGCTGGGCAAGTGGCACCTGGGAAATAAGCCCCCTTATTTTCCGATGTATTATGGGTTTGATTCTTTTTATGGCTTGCCGTATTCACATGATATATGGCCGAGGGATAAGGATGGGAATTTGATCACGGACACGAAGAATATACGCTATGGTTGGCCGGAACTGACGATGATAGAAGGGGATAGGGTGGTTGACACGATTACAAGACACGCGCAGCAGGAGCAGTTTACGACTTTGTTTACGGCAAGGGCGGTGGCGTATATTAAAAATAATAAGAGCAATCCATTCTTCCTTTACCTGGCGCAGCCGATGCCTCACGTACCACTGGCTGTGTCGGATAAGTTTAAGGGTAAGAGCGAGCTGGGGTTGTTTGGGGATGTGATCATGGAGCTGGACTGGAGCCTCGGACAGATTATGAAAGCGCTGGATGAGACCGGGCTGGCGAAGAATACGATATTGGTCGTGGCCAGCGATAATGGGCCCTGGCTCAATTACGGAAATCATGCGGGCAGCTCGGGGGGATTTAGGGAAGGTAAGGCGACGACGTTTGAGGGCGGGACGAGAGTGCCGCTGATCATGCGCTGGCCGGGTAAGATCGAGGCAGGTGGAGTGAATAGTCATTTGATGACGAATATGGATCTGCTGCCGACACTGACGGCAGCCACCGGTACGGGATTGCCGGCTAACCGGATCGATGGATTGGATTTTTTGCCTTCGCTGACTGCGGGGAATAGCACAGGGCCACGGGAAACGTTTTATTATTATTTTAATAAGAATAGTTTGGAAGCAGTGAGGTATAAAAATTGGAAGCTGGTGCTGCCGCATTCTGCGTCTACCTATACTGAACTGCATGGGAAGGATGGGAATGCCGGAAATATTCCGAAGAGGGATGTGCCGATGGGTTTATATGACCTGGCGCATGACCCGGGCGAGACTTATGATGTGCAACGGCTGTATCCGGATATGTTGCAGCAGTTGCTGAAGATTGCAGATGAGGCGAGGGAAGATCTGGGAGATGATCTGACGGGGCATGAGGGGAAGAACAGGAGACCCGCGGCGAAGTTAGAATAGCGAGGAGGGGTGAAACGGGTGGTGGGGGCGTTTGGAACAGAGGAATACGGATTCGTTTTCCTGGATCGCGTGGATACGGAAGGGCGCGAGGACCTCGGGGGTGAGGATGTTAACGTGAAAGCCGGCTTGCCGGAGACATTGTATATAGCCGGCTTTTGTGTAGATACGTACATGATCTTTTTGGCCGTATAAGGCGGCTTGCCTGGCCGGGTCGTTGATATTGGGATCTTCGAGGATGGCAGGCAGGGTTTCGGAATAAGGGACTTGCAGGATGGCGAGTCCATTCGCGTCGAGGACCCGAAACATTTCTTTCATGGCCTTTATATCTTCGGGGATATGTTCGAGGATGTGGTTGGCGATGAGGATATCAAAGGAGCCCGCTGCGAATGGAAGGTTGGTGGCGTCGGCGTAGCGGATGGAATTGTCGATGTTACGATAGAAACCAGGGGTGATGTCTACGGTAGTAACATGGGCTGTTTTGTTTATAAAGCGGAAGAGGTGTTTTTCCGGCGAGAAGTGAAGGATTTTTTTACCGTCGATAGATAGATAGGTTTGCAGGACGGCTTTTACAAGACGCTCCCTGTTTTTGCTGAGACAGTTGGGGCAATAGACGTTAGGCCCAAATCCTGCGATGACGTTGTTGCCATAGATAGCGTTTTCGATGTCGGGGGCAGGGTGTTCGGGGACGAATTTTTTATAAGAGACTCCACAGAAGTTACATTGGAAGCCGCTTCCTTTAAATCTGGCGTAGACGAGTTTAAGATATTGGTTACGGATAAAGGAAAGACTGGACCTATAGGCAGATTGTAACGGATGATAGAGGTTGAGCTTTTTTAGAATGGATTTCAGGTGTTCTTTCATGAGTTTTAGCGATGAGTTACGCAGCGGAAGCCGACGTGTTCCATACCACTATCTTCGGTACTTTTCATACGACGGGAAACACGATAGCCGGAGCAATAGGAATCATTACAGAGAAAGGAGCCACCGCGAATGACGCGCTTGGCGGCGAAGGGTTCGTCGGGGTCGTAACTTTTGACTGGCCCCTTTGGATCGGTTGAGCCATTGGACTGGCTATAGTAATTGTTGTTGTAATAATCGGCGCACCATTCCCAGACATTACCTGCCATATCGTAGAGTCCATAACCGTTGGGGGCAAAGGACGCTACGGGAGCAGTATGATAATAGTGATCGGCTTCGGTGTTCTTATCCGGGAAATGACCGTCCCAGAAATTGCCTTTGATCTTACCCGTATCAACACCTTCATTACCCCAGGGATAGACATTGTCTTTTAGTCCGCCACGGGCAGCAAATTCCCATTCCGCCTCCGTAGGCAAACTTTTGCCGGCCCATTTGCAATAGGCTACCGCATCGTACCAGGAGATGTGGACGACCGGATAGTTTTCTTTTCCTTTTAAATCACTGCCGGGTCCCTGTGGATGTTTCCAGCTGGCGCCTTTTTCCCAGACCCACCATTGGCTATAGTCGTTGAGATCGATGGGATGCTCAGGAGGAGAGAAGACGAGGGAGGCAGCTACCAGGAGACTTTCATCGGGTTTGGCTGTGCCGGGAGGGAGCTGTTTTTTTAGTTGGTTCCAGTCGGGCTTTTTCTCGGCGGTAGTGATATAACCAGTTGCGTTAACAAAGGCAGCGAATAACGTATTGGTGACTTCGGTTTTATCCATCCAGAAGCCGGCGACGGTGACAGTATGTTTGGGATATTCGTCGGATTGGGCCTCTTTGCTGTCGGCGCCCATGCTGAAGACACCGCCGGAAATCCAGATCATCCTGGGGTGAGCTGCCGGGGCAGCTGTGCGAGGGAATGCGGCTGCGAACCGGGAAGGAATGTTTGATTCGCAGGATATTGCGGTTTTCTGCTGTGTATTTTCATGGCAGCCGCCTGTTGCCAATAAAAGAAAAAAGGCCAGCCTCTTCCACTTCATGCGCCTGGATTGTAGGCTGCAAAATAGGCAATATTATTCGACCACCAATCAATGGGCGGGATGCGCTGGATCAATTGGCGACACGGGGTCAATTGGCGACTTGCTGAGAATGTGTCTGTCAATGTAAAAGGTGCCGCAGCGATTGATGAAGATGACGAGGCTCAGCAGCCAGGTTTCCCGGTTGAGGCCGTGGAAGGCGTCGCGGTAAGTTTTGATGAGTATCATGATATGGTTTTTTATTTATGAGTGGGATTTTTTGGATCGAACAATGCGTCTAAACTCCAGCGATATGTTTGCTGGGTGCTGAGTAAAACACTGCCAGCGCTGACGGTAAAGACGGAGTAATTGATCGGAGAAGTGATGCCATAACTGACCGCCATGGCGATGGCGAAACAAAAGGTTAAAGTCGCGCTGCCGATGGCGGCCCAGCGGGTGAGCCAGCCGAGGAGCAGCAGGACACCGATGGTGATCTCCGCGATAGTAGCTATTACGGCCAGTACGTCTGCCAGTTGGGTCGGAAGGAACCCCATTACCTCATGGGCATAAGCCAAAAAGTGTTTCCAATCCCCCCAGCTGACCCAGGGTTTGCCGTTAGGGCCCCAGAACCCGAGACGGTCGAGGCCGAGAAGAGTAAAGCCCGTTCCAAGGGCGAGGCGGAGATAAAGTTGGGCGATAGCTTTTATCATGATGATTTGAATTATTTCAAAACAAATATCTAACTTTACTGGACCAGTAACATGATCCAGTTTTAATATAATAGATGGCCCAGATACTGCCTTTTGACCGACTTATAATCATTGATAGATCCGGGGATACTGCGGTATACCTGCAGATAGCCAATGCTTTTATGCATCATATCCGGATGGGAGTGCTGAGACGGGGTTTGCAGTTGCCGGGGACGAGGGAACTGGCAGTGCAGCTGGGGGTAAACCGGAATACGATAAAGGCGGCGCTGGATGAACTGGCGGCGCAAGGCTGGATCGAGACGTTGCCAAGGAAGGGGATTTTTGTGGCGCATGATCTGCCGGAGGTGAAGACGAGCCGTGTGTTGGGGGCCGGCGGGATGGCAGTGAGGGGTGGGAGCGCGGCAAGCGGTGAAGCGATGGCGGTGAGCAGGGCTAATTTTGATATGTTGTATGTCGATGAGGACCCGACCACGGATAGGAAGAGGCATTCGGGCAATATTTTTATCGACGATGGCTTTCCGGATATCCGGCTGGCGCCAATGGATATTTTTTTGCGGGAGATACGGAGCTTGTCGGGGCTGTCTTCTTTCCGGCAGTACCTGCACTACGGGTCGCCGGCTGGTACGGACTACCTGATCAGTACGCTTACCACTTACCTTAACGATACGCGGGGGCTGCATATCGGGAAACAACACCTGATGACCACCCGGGGTGTTCAGATGGGCACTTACCTGGCGGCCAGCATCCTGTTGAAGCCGGGCAGCCAGGTGATAGTGGGAGAACCGGGATATGCATATGCCAATAAGACGTTTGAGAAGCTGGGGGCTGTGCTTAACCGGGTGCCGGTGGACGAACAGGGTATCGACGTGTCGGCGGTGGAAGCCTTGTGCAAACGAAAAAAGATATCCTTATTATATGTGATGCCGCACCACCATAGTCCGACTACGGTGCGGTTGTCTCCACAAAGACGAATACAGCTATTGGAGCTGGCTAACCGTTACCGGGTCGCCATCGTCGAGGACGACTATGACTATGATTTCCACTATGATTCCAGTCCTGTTCCGCCGATGGCGAGCCTGGATCATTACGGAAATGTGATCTATGTGGGGACTTTGAGTAAAACGCTGGTGCCGGCCGCGCGGATAGGGTTTATGGCGGGGCCGGAGAATTTTATCCAGCTGGCTGCCAAAAGGCGAAGCCTCATTGATTTTCAGGGAGATGCTTTTATGGAGCTGGCGCTTGCCGGGTTGTTCCGGAGTGGGGCGGTTAGCCGGCATATCAATAAGTCGGTCCGCGTGTATAGGCAGCGGCGGGATCATTTTTGCGGGTTGCTGGATGGGTTGGGGGGCCGGGTTGAATTTGTGCGGCCGGAGGGAGGGATGGCGGTGTGGACAAGGTGGCCGGGTGTGGACCTGCCGGCCCTGTCGGAGATGGCGGCAGGGAAGGGGCTTGACATTAGTGATGGAAGGTTTTATAATCCGCCGGGGCGGAATTATTTTGGTTTACGGCTTGGTTTTGCATCGCTGGATTTTAAAGAGCAGGAGCTGGCAATTGGAATTTTGCGCGACTGTCTGAAAAAAATGCGCTGATTGGTCTCAGATATATTTGATTTATAACCTCTTATTTTTCCAGGGCGTCCTGCCTTATTTCGGGTCTGTTTTTTCCCTTCTTTTGTTTAAAAAAAAATCATGGCAGACATTAAAGGACGGCCTAAGAAGGCTGTTATTCAAGAGAAGAATATTGGCTTCTTCGTGACCTGGGATCAATATGCTGTTATCCAGAAGAAAGCGAAAAAAGCGCATGTGAACATTTCGGATTACATGCGGCAAGTGGCTGTGCGTGCATACGTAAAGGCCAGATGGACGGCAAAGGAGCGGCAGATGGTAAAAAAGCTGATAGGAATTGCCTGTGACATTCATCAGCTGGTAGAAATAGCCAGGGAGAAAAGTGTTGTCGAAACGGAGCAGCTTTTTTTGAGGTATCGCGATGTAATGGATGAAATTATTAAAAAATTATGTTATGCTCGGTAAAGTATTCCTTACAGAAAAATCTTTCAGGGAGACCTGCGCCTATGTGTGCGAGCGTCAGAACATGGCGATGGTGCTGGATACAGAAGGAGTCCGTCCATATAGTCAACGGGTTATGGCTGAGGATTTCGAATGGCAGCATCAACTGATGAGGCCGGAAAAAGAGAAGCCAGTATTTCACGCAGCGCTGACTTTTCCACCGGGGGAACAGGTTCCGGATAACAAACTGGTGGAGATTGGACGGAAGTATTTGCAGAAGATCGGGATGGTCAATACGCAGTATGCTTTTATCAAACATTCAGACAAGGCGCACTTGCACGTCCATGTTATCGCCAATAGGGTAAATGATGACGGTGAGCCTGTCGGGAAGGGGTTGATCATCGAGCGATCGATAAAAGCGGCAGAGGAGCTAACCCGGGAATATGGGTTAAGACAGGGACAGGGAAAACGCCTGGCCGCCACAAGGCTGGATGCGCTGCATGAGCCGGATGCCAAGCGTTACCGGATCTACCAGGCTATCCAGGAGTCATTGCCCCGGTGCGGGGGATTGGATGACCTGGAAAAGGAGCTGTTGCGAAAAGGTATCACCATGCGATACCGGCGGAATAGTGAAACGGGCGAGCGGCAGGGAGTTAGTTTTCGACTGGAGAACCGGAGCTTTAAAGGGAGTCGGGTGGATAATGAGTATTCACTGAAGGGGTTGGAGAGGAAGCTGGTTTTGCAGCAGAAGGAGAGGCTGGAGATGGAAACACGAGAGAAGGCGCAACAGGACATGGTGATGCGGTTGAAACAGTCGATGAAGCCGGAGGAAAAGAAGCCGGGGCGGCAGGAGGAGGAATCAGGGCAGAAACAGGAGGAATCAGGGCAGAAACAGGAAAAAGAATTACAGCAGAAACAGGAGCAGGAGCTGCAGATAGGGCGGGAATTGCGGAGAGGATATAGACAGCATTTTTAAACTTTTAAACTATATTTTATGGAGGATAGTGGAGTTTCATTTGGCACAACAGGTATGCCGAATGACGAATTGTTGAAAGTAATTGTCGATAAAGTGATCGACAACGGGACGGCGATAAAGGAAGCCAGGGAACAGATCAGGAAAGTAGTGGTGCAGAGTGAGGCAAAGGAGGGATTGCTGCTGCAGATGGAAAGGATAGAACAAGATTTCAAGGCTATAGAGAAGGTGATGGCTTCGGGTCTGGCGGCGATGAAGTCACGAATGGATTCATTTGAAAAGAAAGTGGACCCGGATAGGTTGGCGGTAAACATACAGCGATTGCAGAATGACCTGATCACTCATACCGAGTATTTTGAGCAGCCTAAGCGAAAGGAGGTCCATTACCGGCATTTTCTTGACTTGCCGCTGATATGTTTGATCGCAATGGTATTTGTTCTGGGATGTTTGGGGTGCCTATGGATGGGGGCATGGCAGAAAGCCGGACGATATGAGGAGAGTGATATCAAGTGGAGGTATGCGAGACTGTCGATGGAACCGGTGGTAACGAAGGTGCTGGATTCAGCCGAGCGGTATTTTCAGGCGAATCCGGAGCAGTTCAGGAAAGATGTTTTTGCGGAAGAGGAGCGGAGGAAGGAATTGGAGGAACGATTGCTGCAGGAGCAGGAAAATCGCCAGCAGATCGATCAGCTGCAGCGGCAGAAAAAAAGATAGGGATTATCTTTTTGCTTCGAGCTCTTTGATCTTTTTGTCGGCCTGGTTGGAAAGGGTTCTGAGACCTGCCTTGCGGAGGGTGTTGGATAAGTTGGTCAGGGTACTGAGCAGCTGGTCGAGCTCGCCCGGGGCATTAAATCCGTATAGGTCTTTGTTGCGGTAGTTCTTTAACTCTTCCAGCCAGGTTTCTTTGCTTTTGCCGGTGAGGGCATGAAGGAATTGGGCGAAAGCGTCAAATTTAATGGGTTTGCCGAGGTCGAAGGGCTCGATTTTGGCGGATTGGGACAAGAGGTCGAAGAGGATGAGGACCTGTTTTTTAGAGAAGACATCTTTTTGTTTTCCGCGGATGATATCATTTGCGTGGACAGCCGGTGTTGCCGGCTCTTTTGGTGTTGGGATACGGGAGATGCCGGGGGTACTGAGGAAGGATGGATCATGAATCTGTTGTATGGCATGTTTAAGTGCTGGTTCGAAGTCTATCTCTGCAGTGGTGAGGAAATCGTGTAAAATGGAAGCACGTTCGTAGAGCAGCATCCGGTTGATGATGTATATTTCCATAGTGCGTTCGGGGTAGCCCCAAATTTTAGCGAAATAAACCATATAATTATAAAAGCGGTATTTTAATCCATACGTGATCCGGCGCTGAAGTATATAGCCATGGACGGTCGGGATATCCATGGACATTTTATGGTAGCTATTTTTATAGAGCTGAAATAGTCTGTAATGTCCTAACAGACGAAGGGGGACCGATCCATAATACCAACCGGTCCATTCCAGTACCCGGCAAGGCTGAAGACGGGTCCAACTGTTGAAGCGGTCCATTGTTTTGAAGCTGCGGTTGGGGAATTCCTCGGGGTGGAATAAGCGAAGGTCCATTGGAGTAAGGTTTAAACGAGTAAATTAGGAAGAGTTTGGGGAAAAGGAAATGATAAATATCAAGATTTTGGAATAGGGGGCCGGGCTGATTTTTGTATGGGTGGGGCCGGGTGATTTTGTCGCTTTCACACCTTGAAAATGTCGCGTTTGCACCTTGATGGCCCGGGTCAATTGCTGTAAGTTTGACTAAAACACTCCATGAATACAGAGGTTATACAGGCGGGGCAGGGACTGAAGGCAGGGCGCAGGGAATGGATCGGGCTTGCGGTGCTGGCGCTGCCTGCCTTTTTGGTGTCGATGGATATGACGGTGATGTACCTGGCGGTGCCGGCCCTGAGTACGGCGCTTAAACCGAACAGTGTCGAGTTGCTTTGGATAACGGATAGTTATATGTTCCTGGAAGCAGGTTTCCTGATCACCATGGGGTCACTCGGGGACAGGATCGGGCGTCGCCGGCTGTTGCTGTTTGGCGGGGTGGCTTTTGCGATAGCTTCTGTCATAGCTGCATTTGCGCCCAGCACCTTATTGCTGATCTTCGCCCGGGGATTGCTGGGTATTGCCGGGGCTACATTATTGCCTTCTACACTTTCTATTATACGGAATATGTTTCATGACGAACGTCAGCGGACGACGGCTATTGGGACATGGACGACTTGTTTTTCTGCCGGCACCATGCTGGGACCATTGATAGGCGGTCTTTTGCTGGAAAGGTTCTGGTGGGGCGCGGTGTTTCTAATTCCGGTACCGTTGATGGCGATATTGTTGCTGGTCGCCCCAAAGCTGTTGCCGGAGTTCAGGGAGGAAAAGCCCGCTCCGGTGGATCTGATCAGCACTGCATTGTTAGTGATCTCCGTGCTGGCTGTTATTTATGGCATTAAACAAATTTCGGAGAACGGGATGGCTTTGTTGCCGGCTGCTTTTATCGTGGCGGGTTTGGTATTGGGGGGTGTTTTTTGGGGAAGGCAGAAGACCATAAAACATCCGCTGATCAATATCCGGCTTTTTCATAGTGCGCGATTTAATACGGCGTTGACGGCCTTGTTGTTTGCTTTGTTTACCTGGGCAGGGATATATCTTTTTGCGAGCCAGTATTTGCAATTGGTGTTAGGACTGGACCCGGTGAAAGCAGGGCTGTTGACGATGCCGGGTGCGGCGGGAAGCATTGTGTCCTGTTCGCTGGCGCCTGTCTTCGTACGCCGGATCCGCAGAGGTTACCTTATGGCCATAGGGCTGACCATCATGGCGGCGGGTGTGGGATTGCTCGCTGTTATCGGCCTGAACGACCTGGCGACGCTGGTGATTGGGACTGTAGTATTAACCATGGGTTGCGGCGTTGTCGTCACGCTGGGAATCGACATGGTGGTGGCGACTGCGCCGCCGGAAAGCGCCGGAGCCGCGGCCGGAATATCGGAGACCAGCACGACGCTGGGCTCGGCACTGGGCATTGCGCTGCTGGGCAGTATCTGGACGGCAGGATACCGGGCAAAAATGGATTTTGGAGTGCCGGCGGGTGTATCGGTGCAGATGCGGGAAGCTGCCAGAAATACACTGGGGGGAGCATTGTCGGCCGGGACACAGTTGGGTGAACCACTGGGGTCTGTGCTGGTGAATACTGCGCGAACGGCGTTCGTACAGTCCTTGAATCTGGCGGCAATGGTTTGTGGGGTGGGGATACTGATCGTGGCGGTGTTTGTTGGGGTTAGATTGAGGACGGTGCGGTAGTTTTTACGCCTTTCCGGTTTCTCGGCTGCGGCGTTGTTTTTTAGCCGGCTGAACGCCGGGACGGGCATTTATGAGAAGGTTCTTCAATCTCCATCAAAAATTGCTGTGTTACGTAACGGACAGTGGCTGGCGCTGACCGGGTCAAAAGAGCATTGGGCTCTGGATCGATTGGAGGTAGACCTGCGGGTTGCCGGGGATTGGCTGGTGGAGTTTGAGTGGTGAGGATATGGCTTTACTCATTTCAGCAAGATTTGTTTCAGCTGTTCCTGATATTTATCTCCCCATTCCCCAAGGGTTGAAATAACGGGAAGAAGGGATCTGCCAAGTGAAGTAAGGCTGTATTCGACTTTGGGTGGGACCTGTGCATAAATTTCTTTGGTGACAAGCTGGTGTTCTTCTAATTCTTTTAGTTGTATCAGCAATACCCTGGGGGATGCATCGGGAATTTTCCGTTGCAACTGGCTGGGACGGCGATGGCCTTCACTGATGAAGTAAAGCAGGCGCATCTTCCACTTGCCGTACAAAAGTCCGCCGGCCAGGTCAAGTCCGCAGTCCAATGTGGGAATCTTCCTTTGATACATCTTACAAAATTACACATAATCACAAAAAGTAGGTATAGTGAAAATTTTCTCACTATATGAATCATTTTTCGGTTATTGTCCAGAATCCATATATGTAGTTGTTTTGCATAAAACATTTCGCCATGGATGCAAACAGGAATTTTGAAAATGAACTAAGGGGAAAGATCGCGCTTGTTACAGGCGGGACAAAAGGTACGGGAGAGGCAATTGCCATACGGCTGGCCGGCGCAGGCGCCAGGGTAATCATTACGGCACGCAACAAACCGGCACGGGAGGACGAACGCTTTCACTTTATAGCGGCCGATCTAAGTAAGAAAGAGGGAACTGAAAAGGTTATTCAGGAGATAGGAGAAACCTTTGGCGGAGTGGACATCCTGGTCAACAACCTGGGAGGATCAGAAACGCCGGGTGGCGGGTTCGTGGCGCTGACCGACGAGCAATGGGAGGAAACCATACAAACCAATTTGCTCGCGCCTGTGCGGCTGGACAGGGGGCTGCTGCTTTATATGCTCGAAAAAAGATCGGGTGTTATTATTCATATTGGATCAATCCAGGGAAAATTGCCCTTGTATGACTCGACTTTACCGTATGCGGCTGCGAAAGCTGCTTTGAGAAATTATAGCAAAGGTTTGGCAAATGAAGTGTCACCCAAAGGGGTGCGCGTCATGTGCGTCTCGCCGGGCTGGATCCAGACAGAAGGGGCCATCCGAATGATGGCGCGAATTGCCGAAACGACAGGCATCACGGTGGAAGCGGCAACTCAGGGAGTAATGGATGCGCTGGGGGGTATCCCGATGGGTAGGCCGGCCAAACCGGAAGAGGTTGCGGAACTGGTTGCTTTTCTTGTCTCGCCGAGGGCCGGTTATTTAAGTGGCGCCGAATACATTATCGACGGGGGAACAATTCCTACGGTCTGATAATATAACTGAGATAAAATTTTGAATATGTCATCTTTAATAAAACTACCGGTCGCTCTTGTCCAAATGATAGCGGCCCAAAATGCGCATAATGCGGAGGACTTTTCGCGGGTATTTGCGGAGAACGCTTACGTATACGACGAAGGAAAAGACTATCACGGAAGAGTGGCTGTTAAAAGCTGGAATGAAGCTACCAATAAAAAATACCAGACCATGCTGGAGCCCCTGGGACTCAGTCAAAAGGGTGACGAGATCATCTAAATACACCCAAAAAAGAGGAAATCCATGGTCTTTATCAAGAGATAATTTTTTTTGGAATAAATTTCATAATGAAAATTTGTACTTTGTGTAGACAAAACTAAGGCTCTGTGGAACTCGGTGATGATTATATTGACCGAAATTTGCTGCTTTCTCTTGCTGCAGGGGACAAAGATGCCTATGGGCGGGTCTTTGAAAAATGCTGGGACCAGGTCTATGGGGTAGCGTTAAGGCTGACCAAATCTCCTGAGATGGCGAGAGATCTGGCCCAGGATATCTTCCTCAAATTATGGGACCACCGGCAAAAACTTTCCGAAGTAAAAAATTTCCCTTCCTTTTTATATACTATCACGCGCAACCTGGTGCATGATCAGCTCCGCAAGAAAATTTTCAGAGAATCTAACAGGGAGAGGCTGATCAATTATTTTTCCGGTACCGATGCGACAACGCCGGAGGTGCTGGAGTCCAGGGAGCTTGACCATTTTCTTCGCCAGTCCATCGACAGGCTGTCCCCCAAATTAAAACAGGTACTGACACTTGGCCGCCTGGAAGGGCTCAGCCATGAAGAGATCGCTGCAAAAATGGGGATTACGCCTCAGTCTTCTAAAACCTATATGGTGAGGGCCCTTGCCGCCCTGCATAAAGCAATGGCCAGGCACGCTGCAAAGACTGTGGTTATTATTTTTTCCATGTTCTCTTTTTCTTAACACAAACGTCATATAGGTATGACGGGCTCAACTATACAGGAGTTGTTTAGGAAATACCTGGACGAAACAATGACGCAGGAAGAGTTTGCGCGGCTTTACGAACTGATAAAAGGCGGGTATGATCCCGGCGAACTCGATCCTTTACTGGAAGCAGCCTTGTCCGAACGCAGGTATGCCGCTCCAGGCAATGATTCCGACCGGCGGGAAGTATTAGCCAACCTGTTGAACAGAATAAAGGTGAAAGATCTTTATCGGAGCAGGCGGGTTTGGTATCGCCAGGAATGGGTGCGTTATGCCGCGGCGATTATTGTCCTGCTTGCTTCAGGCGTTGCACTCTTATTTAGTAACAAGCATTCCAGGGGCGGCGCTCCTGTGGCTGTCGCGAAGCCGGCCAGCGACATAACCGCCCCTAAAGGCGCAAGGACCACGCTTACGCTTTCCAACGGCCAGCAGATCATCCTGGACAGTGTCGGGAGCGGAACGCTCACTACACAGGGTGGCACCAATGTCCGGAAATTGAAGAATGGTCAGCTGGCGTATGAGCCGGGCAATAAAAATCCGGACAATATCCTATACAATATCCTCTCCACTGCAAAGGGCGGTCAGACGATGGTTGTATTGGCGGATGGGAGCAAGGTATGGTTAAATGCGCTGTCGTCGCTGCGGTATCCGACTGCTTTTGCCGGGAAAGAAAGGGCCGTTGAACTGGACGGCGAGGCCTATTTCGAGATCAGCAGCAATAAAAGCAAACCTTTCCGGGTAAATATCCAGGGAAGGGGAGAAGTGGTTGTCCTGGGCACCCATTTCAATGTCAATGCATATAAGGATGAACCTACGGTCAATACGACACTGCTGGAAGGTTCGGTAAAAATCAAAAAAGAGGGAACGGACTTTATCACTATAAAACCGGGCCAGCAGGTGCAGATGAACCCCAAGCGGCTCACTATTGCTAATGATGCGGACATAGAAGAGGTGATGGCCTGGAAGAACGGTTATTTTTCGTTCGACGGGGCCAGCACGGAAGAGATCATGCGACAGATCACCCGGTGGTACGATGTGAAGATCATATACGAAGGCAATATAAAAGAGGAACGGTTTGCGGGCTCAATGCCAAGATCAGCGAATGCTTCCAAGCTCCTGGAAGTGTTGTCCCTGACCAAAACCGTACAATTTGTGATACAGGATAAAACAATAATCGTTAAACCTTTTCATTCGTAAAATTATTCCCGAAAACGGGCCACAGGCCCGCCTGGAAAACCGGGTTAGCTGAAAACAAAAACCGGAAGTGCTGAAGACACCTCCGGGGAATGTTCAGGTTAACTCTTTGAAACGATCTCGCTAAAGACTGCTTAATTGTTTAACCCAAACTCAACAAAGTTATGGAATTTACCGGTTGTCGTGTCCATCCGCTAAGGAATGGATTAACCAAAACGATGCAAATCATGCGTTTAACTGCTTTTTTTCTCCTGGCTGCCTGTATACAGCTAAGCGCCAAAGGGTATTCCCAGAAAGTGACACTCAGGGAAACGAATGCGCCTTTGAAAAAGATCCTGCAGAAGATCAAGGCGCAGACGGGGTATGATTTCTTTTATAACCTCAAAACCATCGAACTGGCAGGCAACGTAAGCGTCGTCGTTGAGCAGGCCTCTATAGAGGAAACGCTGGATAAATGCCTGAAAAAGACACCGCTTACCTATACGATAAAGGATAAGATCATTATTATAGAGAACCCGGCGCAGACGACGGCGCGTCTGCCGGCGGACAGCGCCCGGATAAATGCTCCGCCGGTAGAGGTCAGCGGGCAGGTGACCGATAGCAGCGGCTTTCCTTTACAAGGCGTATCCATTAAAATAAAGGGATCGAAGGGCGGATTGGCAAGTGATGCCCAGGGCCGGTTCGTTATAAATGCCAAACCCGGTGACGTATTGATCTTTTCCTTTACCGGGTATGAGGAGAAACAGGTAAAAGTGGAAAAAACGACTTCCCTGTCTATCGTCCTGGCCCGGAATACGAGAGAGATGGCATCTGTGGTCATCACTGCGCTCGGGATCAAGAGGGAAGCCAAATCACTGGGTTATGCCACGGCACAGATCGATAATAAAGACCTGAATTCCTCGCAGCCGGTGAATTTTGCCACCGGTATTGCCGGTAAGGTTTCAGGCATGGATATCGCTATGACGAACAGCGGGGTCGATCCGGACAATGTCAGGATAACGCTGAGGGGTAACCGCTCATTCCTGGGTAACAACGAGCCCTTGCTGGTAGTGGATGGAGTACCGGTGGATATCTCTTACCTGGCGCAGATCAACTCGGCGGATATCGCCAACGTCAACATCCTGAAAGGTGCGACGGCTGCCGCCCTTTATGGTTCGGATGCGGCCAATGGGGTCATGATCGTCACCACGCGCGGCGGCAGTAAAAAGCCCGTTGTCCAGGTCAGCTCGACGGTGTTGTTGGACAGGGTTTCTTTCCTGCCAAAGATGCAGGATAAGTTCGGGTCGGCCTCCAACGAGTTTACGGGTATCGATGCGTTGTCGTATTCCAATCCAACGAATAATCAAAATGGCTATGTGCCTTATGAGAACCAGGCATTCGGGGCGCCTTTTTCGGGTGGTTCCCCTTTTGGCGGAGACAGCATTATCCTTGGTTTTCCCGGCCCTAACGGACAGGTCCAGAAGGTAGCGTACCGGCCGCTGTCGAATGAGCTGAAAAAATTCTGGAATACCGGTTTGACCTTGCGTAATGGCGTCTCTTATTCGCAGGGGGATGATGACAATTCTTTTTTCCTGTCGGGGGAAAATATCTCACGCAAAGGGATCGTCCCGAAGGACAAATATAACCGGACTACGTTTCGGATGAATGCTGCAAAACGCTTTGGAAAGTTCAAGGCATCCGGCGCCTTCAGCTATGGGGAGTCCAATCTCGATCAGACGGGCCAGATAAAAGACTTTTACGGGAGCATACAGAATACGGCGCCGCAGGTGCCTATCACCAGCTATCAGAATACGAACGCGGTGTTCGGGGACCTGAGCACTTATTTCAACGCCTATGCCGTCAACCCTTACTGGTTTATCGACAACAGGCGGCATACGCGCAACCGGAAAGACCTGCTGGCAAGCGGAGACCTGTCGATGGATTTTACGAAATGGCTCAATGTCAGCTTCCAGGCGGGTATCGAGAATTATAGCTACGTAGATGAGAATACCAGTGCGGCGTTTAATTTTTCGCCCTATGGTCTTTTTCTTGGATCATCGGCAACGCTGAGCGGCAACCAGGCTACCTATTTTGCCAATGTCGCTCCGACGCTGGCTAATGAGGTAGCCAGCGACAGGAAATTGTACACCAATTTAAAAATACTCTTACATAAGAAGATAGGTGAGTTTGCCGGTCAGCTGATCCTGGGTAATTCTATCAACCAGGACGATTACAACCGGCTGGACAACGGTTCGAATACTTTACTCAACGTGCCCGGTCTTTACAATGTGAACTTCAGGTCGGGGACGCCGACGGTAGATCAACTGAAGACACAAGGCCGGAAATATGGCAATTATGCCGACTTCAGCATCAACTACAAGGAATTTATTTTCCTGCATGCCAGTGGCCGCCAGGATAAGACTTCCCTGCTGGATGCAAGCAATCGCAGCTTCTTCTATCCCGGCGTCGACGCGGCTATTGTATTGAGCGATGCCATCGGGATGTTAAAGGAAAGCAAGACCATTTCTTTTCTTAAAATAAGGGGGGGGATTACCAAAACAGGTAATGTAAATATCAGTCCCTACCAGATCCAAAACACGTTAAGCGTAGGGCCCAACTTTCCGTACGGGCAGACGGCCGGGCTGACGACATCGGGTACCTATGCAAAACTGGACCTCAAGCCTGAATTTACCAATTCCAGCGAGGTGGGTATCGAGCTGGGTTTACTCAATAACAGGATCAACTGGAAGGGCACTTATTTCTACGAGAAGACGACGAATGAGACGGTGCCGGTGAATGTATCCAACTCTACCGGGTTTGGCACCTACCTGGAGAACCTTGGCCGTATGGATAACAAAGGGCTGGAACTGGACCTGAATGCCGACATCCTCCGGCTGAGTAATGGGCTGCGCTGGAATGTCGGTGTCAATTATACCCATTATAACAGTATCGTAAGAAGCCTTGGGCCTGTTACATCCCTTGGCATTCCCAATGGTCCGTCGACATCCAACGCCTATGCCGTCGTAGGTCAGCCTTACCCGGTGCTGCAGGTGGCCGATTGGGCAAAGGACCCGCAGGGGCGCGTCATCGTCGATGCGAATACCGGTCTTCCGTCGCAATCCGCTACATTGGTCAACTTCGGTCCGACGAATCCCACCGAGGCGATTGGTATTACGACGAATGTCTCCTATAAGGGATTCACCTTCTCGGCGGTGGCCGAATACAGGGGAGGCAATGTCATCTACAATGGAGTAGGGTCCAACCTGGAGGTGAACGGACTTTCGGCACGATCGGCGATGTTCAACCATAACCGGTTCGTTTATCCTAATTCCGTTATCGAAACTTCACCGGGTCACTATGCGCCAAACACCGGCGTGACGGTAAATGATGGTGGTCTTGGCTTTTGGGGCATTTACGGTTATTTCCCGGCTTCTATGTACGTAACGAGCGCCGCCTTCTGGACATTGCGTAATGCCAGTCTCTCTTACCAGCTGCCTCAGCGGCTGGTGAGCCGGCTCAAGGCGGTGCAGGCCGTCAGCGTTTCACTTATCGGATCGAACCTATGGTTATGGCTGCCGAAGCAGAATACCTGGACGGACCCCGAATTCAGCGAGGACAATGGGAATGCCACGGGCACCAATAGCCTCAGCCAGGCCCCGCCTACCCGAACCTTCGGAGCGAATATCAAAGTAACTTTTTAAAAGCTAAAAGTATTTATCATGAGATTCATTAAGATATTAACCTGCATGCTGGTAGTGGCGCTGATCGGGGAAGGGTGCAGTAAAAATTACCTGGATGTCAACAACAATCCCAATGCTCCTACCAGCGGTGCGTCCCTGCTGATCTTTACCAATGCCGAGGCGCAAACAGCTGCTACGATCAATGGAGGCGACTTTTTCAACGCCGACTATTTTATGTGTTATAAGTCGCTGATCTATTTGTTTTATTATATTTCCAGGAATAACTACACGAGTAATGACTTTACCGGTGTCTGGTCGGACTGTTATCATAACCTGCAGGACTATGCCGCGGTGAAAACGTCGGCCAGGGTGTCCGGGGAACCTTTCCTGGTGGCTGCATCCCAGACAATGGAGGCGTTGAATTTCCAGATGCTGGTGGATGCCTATAATGACGTTCCATATAGTCAGGCCCTGCGGCTTTCCGAGGGTATTACCAACCCGGTATATGACGCCGGTCAAACGGTGTACAACGGCTGTCTGAGCAAGCTGGACTCTGCCATAACCCTTTTCGAAAGCGATAGTGTGCTTGGGGCAGGAGCTTATAATCCGGGTAGCGCGGATGTTATCTTTCAGGGGAATGCCAGCTCCTGGATACGACTGGCCAATACCCTAAAGCTGCGGATATTGCTGCATGAGATAAATCTGTCTTCCCAGGCGGCCACCATCCAGACGGAGGCGGCAAAAATTGCGTCTGACCCTAACGGGTGTCTGGGTGCGGGACAGACGGCCTTTGTCAACCCGGGATATGCTACGGATCAGTCGGGACACCTGAGCCCGTTGTGGTCTGCCCGGGGATACAATATCAACGGAGGAGTCGCCAATCTTCAGCAAAGGGCCAATACCTATTTTATCACAAAACTGGCCGGTCTGCGTGACCCCCGGACGCCTTTCTTTTATTGTTCGACAACGGATGGCAAGGTGTTAGGCAACCCGACAGGACTGCCCACCAATTCCAGTTCTACCTATATCGGCAGCGGCATCGGACCTTCACCGGCGACACCAAATCCGCCTCCGTACGGCATCAGCGGGCCGTCGCTTTATGGCATCCTGCAAAGCCCTACCCAGCCGGCTATCCTGTTATCTTCATGGGAAAGTCTTTTTCTGCAGGCGGAGGCTGCCCACCGGGGTTTGCTGCCCGGCGGAGACGCGGCAGCCCAGAAATACTATGAACAGGCTATCGCGGATAACTTTACTTACCTGAACGTTTATACCAATGGCCTGGCGACGGGCAGCCCCGCCAATTTTGCTACTGCTTATTATTCCCAGGCTATTGCAAATGCCGGCTGGAATGCAAGTCCCGATAAACTGCAGGCTATCATCACCCAAAAATATATTTCGTTGTGTTTTACAAATGTGGAAGAGGCGTGGACGGATTTTCGGCGGACCGGTTTCCCTTCAGACCTGGCTATCTCCAATGATCCTGCGGTGCTGTATCCGCGGGTGATGCGATTTATCTATCCCCAGAGCGAGTATAACGCCAATGCGGACAATATAGCCAAAGAGGGCAATGTTACTCTGGCTTCACCAAAGATCTTCTGGCAACCCTAATCTTTAACTTTAACTGACAAGATCATGAATAAGATATTTTTTTTAATAGCGATACTTGTTTTGACGGGACTGGCCGGGTGTTTAAAAAATGCAAAAGGGACAACGGACTTTAACACCGTGAAGCCGGTGATCGAGCAGCTGAACTCGCAGAACTATCTGACCAATGCAGCCAATGCCGGCGCCAATACCTATCCCTTTTTCATGCAGGTGCGTGTCGACAGCTCGCATCTTGCTATGGATTCCATTACGGTGGATGTGGGTGGGCCAACTCTGGGTAAGGATGTTAAGGTGACGCTGGACCTGGATATGGCGAATTTTACGAGTTTCAACGCTGCCAATGGCGGGAAGTACAGCGTTCTGCCCGCAGGGACCTATAGCTGGACCAATGGCAATTCTGTCGTCATCAAGGCGGGGACGACCCAGGCGGAGATATATCTCACCTTTAAGACGGATAAGATCGATTTTACCCAATCGTATATTCTACCGATCGCCATCAAGGATGCGAGTGGGCAGATCATCAGCCAAAACTACGGGTCGACGATGTATACTATTATCCCCGGCAACCAGTATTCGGGATTGTACAGGTCGGTAGGGAAAAAAGTGATGAAAGGTACAACAGTGACCATCAATGATCTGAAATATCTGTATGATATCTCCGCGTTTTATGTGTCGCAGGGAAGTTTTCCGACGTCGAGCAAAGGGCCTTCGACGCTGGTTCCCAATGCCGTGGTAGGCAATTGTGCGGATCAGGCCGTTTATATGTCGATAGGGGAACAGATGGACCTTTTTGTAAATCCTGACAATAGCGTCGCTGTTATTAATGATACTTTGTATGGGTTTGGAAAACAAACTTATATATTGCATCCGGGGGCTTCGTCCTATGATCCGGTGAAACATGTCTTTACACTGAGTTATGGGTTTGTCGATCCATACTCGAAGGATAGTGCGGTGGTTTCGGAAGTGATGACCAGGATACAATAGACAGTGTTTAAAATTATCATATGCAACGTATACTATGTTTTGTTTTATTGTTAGTGGACGGATGTGGTTTGGTCTCATTTGCCCAGGTGCCTTATGGCCATAATCCGGCAGCAGGTCATTACCTGGAGACGAGGGGATTCAGGATGTATTATGAGACGTACGGCAGCGGGGAGCCATTGTTGTTTATTCATGGCAATGGCGGGTCGATCGATAATTTTGGCAATAATATCCCTTTTTTTTCCAGGCATTACCGGGTGATCGCAGTGGACAGCAGGGCGCATGGAAATTCGAAGGACCCTGCCGATTCCCTGACATTTGAAATGATGGCGGATGACTTCAATGCTCTGCTCGATTCGCTGCATGTGGACAGCTGTTATGTGATCGGGTGGAGTGACGGTGGCATAAATGGGCTGCTGCTTGCCATCAGGCATCCGGGTAAGGTGAGGAAACTGGCGATCACGGGGGCTAATCTATGGGCGGATACGACGGGGCTTACGCCTTTTGTCTATAACCGCATAAAACAGGAGAATGAAGACCTCCGGAAAAAGCCTCAGACGGCCGATGTGAAAAACAAATTGAAGATATCCGACCTGGACCTATATCAGCCCAATATTACGCCGGGTCAATTACGTATGATAAGCTGTCCAACGCTGGTGATCGGCGGTGATCATGATGTCATACCGGTGCAGCATACGGTACTCATTGCGGAGAGTATTCCGAGATCCTATTTATGGATCATTCCGGAGTCGGGGCATTCCACACCGGTGGTTAAGAAAGACCAGTTCAATGCGCTGGTGGAGGATTTTTTTAAGAAGCCCTACAGGAAGATAGAGGGGGACGCGAGTTTTCAATGATCAGGCGCTGTCGGAGGGCGATAACCAGACGACTTTTTGTTCGGATTGATGGGCCTGGCCGATGATATCCCGGTAGAGGTGGGGGCGGCGGGCCTGGATATAACGGTATCCGCCTGATTGTCGCCCTTTTTCCGGTACCAGGGTAGCGGTGACGAATTGATTGTCGAGGTCGGTACATTCTGCGAGAATATCTCCGAAGGGATCGATGATCATGGAGCGGCCGTTTTTGAGCTGGTCGTCGTCCATTCCAATGGCGTTGGAAAAGACGCAGTAGATGCCGTTGTCATAGGCTCTTGCGGGGAGCCATTTCATGAGCCAGTCCCGGCCTTTCATGCCTTCGAATTCAAGCCGGAGGGATGTGGGGTCATTTCTCCTGTTTTCCCAAAGTTGGGGATCGACAAATCCTGCGCCCGGCCGGGTAGAAGGGGTACACATGGTAACGTGTGGCATAAATATGATGTCTGCGCCCAGCAGGCGGGTCGCTCTTACGTTTTCAATGATGTTGTTGTCATAACAGATAAGGATACCACATTTCCAGCCGAAGAGATCAAAGATGCAGTACTCGTTGCCTGGTGTCAGGTGGGGGTTGATGAAGGGGTGTAGTTTTCTGTATTTAGCAATGAGGCCGTTACTATCCACACAGACATAGGCTTTATAGAGTTGGCCGTGATTGTCTTTTTCAAAGAGGCCGGCGAGGACGACCATGTTGTGTTTCTTGGCGATGGACGTGAGCCGGATGATGGAGGGGCCGTCGGGAATGGGCTCTGCCAGGTCAAGCATTTGTTCTTTGGAGAGCTTACGGGCAAAAGTATAACCGGTGATGGAGCACTCGTGGAAGGCAATGACTTTTGCGCCTTTTCTGGCAGCCTCAGCGGTGAGATGTTCGATGGTGTTGAGATTATAGGTTTTGTCGTCGCTGCGGTGTTCGAACTGGGCGGTGGCTATAATTAATTTTTCCATTTTTTGGCTGGATGGGTGGTTACAAATTAATTCAAAACTACTTAAAATGTGTAGATTTAAATATGAATACCAACCGGAGGCAATTTATAAAGACAGCGGGAATAGTCGGAGCGGGTGCGGGGCTTTTGGGCCTGGGGATATCCCCGGCGTTTGGTGGGGTGGATGGTTTTGCGGATTGGGATGAGCGACGGGATTGGGATGGCGGAGTGCGTTTTTCGAGGGCTAGCCCGGAATCGCAGGGTGTTTCATCGCAGGCGATACGTCAGTTCGTTTCGGCCGCCGGCGCATCGGGCATCAGCTGGCATAGCTTTATGCTGCTTCGCCACGGGCAGGTCGTGGCAGAGGGTTGGTGGAATCCTTATGAACCGCAGTTTGTGCATTCCCTGTATTCGTTGTCAAAGAGTTTTACCAGTACGGCTAGCGGGTTGCTGGTAAAGGAAGGAAAGCTGGATATCCATGCAAAAGTGATCTCCTTTTTCCCGGGTGACTTGCCCGCGGAGGTTAATGATAATCTTCGGCAGATGACTGTCCGAAGTCTGTTGACCATGAATACCGGTCATGGCGAGGATACGATGCCCAAAATGAGAGCTTCCCATGACAGCTGGGTCCGGACCTATCTGGCGCAGCCGGTGGAGTTTGCACCGGGAACCCATTTTTTATATAATACGGGTAACACTTATATGTTGGGCGCCATATTACACCAGATAACCGGGGAAACGCTGGAGGATTATCTTAAACCAAGGTTATTTCAGCCATTGGGTATTACGGGGTACGATTGGGAAGTCTCTCCCCAGGGATTGAATACAGCGGGATATGGGTTGCGGGTAAAGACGGAAGATATTGCCAGTTTGGGGCAGCTGTACCTGCAAAAGGGGAAATGGAAGGACGTCTCCATTTTGCCTTCGGCCTGGGTAGAGGAGGCGACCAGCTCTCAGACTTCCTCGCAGGTCAACAACGGGGATTGGTCTGAAGGGTATGGATACCAGTTCTGGCGTTGTACACACGGTTGTTATAGAGGAGATGGGGCGTATGGCCAATTTTGTATCGTCATGCCGGATCAGGATGCCGTCCTGGCGGTGACGAGTCAAAGTCCTGACATGCAAAAATCACTAAATATCATATGGGAGCATTTGTTGCCGGGCATGCAGTCCGGGGCGCTGCCGGAGAACCCGGATGAAAAGGCGGGGTTGAAGCAGGATCTGGCGACGCTGATGTTACCGGTGGCTAAGGGTTCCGTTGAGGCTGCGGTATTCTCGCGGTATAATAAGAAAAAATGGGTTTTGACGGACAATGATTTTGGCATCGGGGTCTTGCAATTTTCTTTTTCGGGTAAGGGTTGTGTATTGTCCGCAGTAGCGGGAGACAAGGCGATAAAACTTGAATTTGGTTGGGAAAAATGGGTATTGAATCAGCAACGCTCAGCATATGTGTTCAATGGGGGGGACATGGTTCCAATGCCTTCCCGCATAGCAGGTACGGCGACCTGGATCAATGATCACACGCTCCAGCTGAATGTCCGGTTTGTGGAGGCGATATTCGGCGATGCTATCACCTGCGTATTTGCCGATGACAGCTTGTCTGTCTCGTTTCTCAATAGCGTTAGTGAAACGGCGCTGAAGAAGACTCCCGACCCGCGGAAGGATTTATCGGGGAAGATGGGATAAGTGAAATGAACGGGGTATTATGTGCCGGATGCAAACGTTTGCGTAAATAAATAGGTATAAATGTGAAAACGGTTTCAGTTTTTTTAGCAAGTTTTGGAAGGTACTTAACTCCAAAACGATTGCAATGCTACTACACTTCATCCTGCTATCAGGGAATAGCTCCCTTCGTAAGCTGACATTTTTCCTCCCTTTAGTTTGTATTTCTTTGTTTTCTGCCGCACAGGTAAAAAAGGTCTCGGGAATAGTTACAGACTCTACCGGCAATCCATTACAGGGTGTTTCAGTAATTGTCAGGAACACAAAGGCCGGGACCAGCACGGACGCCGGCGGTCGTTTTTCCATTAATGCAGCAGTCGGCGCTACGCTGGTTTTTTCTTATGGCAACAGGGAAGCTGCGAGGGTCACTGTAGGTGATGAGGTTGAATACAATATCAAGCTGGCGCAGCAGGTTAGCGCCCTGAACGACATAGTGGTGATTGGTTATGGACGTCAGAAAAAAGTAAACCTGGTAGGCTCCGTGGGAACGGTAAATGTAGATGAGAAGATCACGGGCCGCGCGCTGCCCAATATATCCGAAGGGCTTACCGGGTTAGTGCCCGGTCTGTCGGCTACCCAGTCTACCGGCATGGCGGGCAGGAATGGCGCCGCGCTGCTGATCCGCGGATTGGGAACACCCAATAACAGCGCCCCGCTGATCGTAGTCGACGGAATACCGGACGTGGATATCAACAGGGTAAACGTGAATGACATCGAGACCGTATCGGTATTAAAAGATGCTTCCTCCGCGTCGGTGTATGGGTCAAGGGCGGCCAATGGGGTAATATTGATTACAACCCGCACCGGCAGGGGGATGAATAAAACGGTGTTTAACTTCAACGGTAATGCCGCGCTGGAAAAACCTACGCGGGGCATCGACTTCCTGGCGAATTACCCCCTTGCCTTGACCACGGAACAGCGCCGCGCTGCTAGTAATACGCTTCCAGCCAACCAGTTATATAAGAACGGAACCATCGACCAATGGATGGCGCTTGGGCTGATCGATCCGCGGCGCTATCCCAATACGGACTGGTGGAACATTATCATGCGTGATGGGAGGATGCAGAACTATAACGTATCTGCCACGGGCGGCAACGAAAAATCCAATTTCTTCATTTCGGTAGGTACGAGAAATGAAAATGGTCTCCAGATCAACAATGATTACAAGCAGTACAATGCCCGGTTCAATTTCGATTATAAGCTAAAGAGCAACATGAATACGGGTGTAAAGTTCAATGGCAACTGGTCCAATTTCACCTATGCGCTGGAAGAAGGGTTTACCGATCCGGCTTCTACCAATACTGCTGGTTTCGATATGCAATATGCTATCGCCGGCATCACACCCTATGATCCCACAACCGGCCTGTTTGGCGGTGTAATGGCTTATGGCGAAGACCCGCAGGCCTATAACCCCTACCAGCAATACATCAACGCACCCAACCACCAGACGAGGCAGGAGGTCAATGCAACCGCGTACTGGGACTGGACCCCCATCAAGGGGCTCACGGCGGGCCTGGACTATAACCTGATCTATTATAACCAGTTCAACTGGAGCGCTCCCACGCCGGCCCAGGCATTTAATTTCCAGACGAATGCTTTTGGCAGCCGGGTATATTTTGGTCCCAACGCTGCCGTCACCAATACCAGTTTGAACGGCTATAAAACATTGATGAATGCCCGTCTGAATTACCATACCAATTTTGGAAGTAACCATGATGTGTCGGCCTTGTTCGTGTATAGCGAAGAATACTGGAACGATCGTTCGCTTGGGGCTTCCAGGAATGACCGTCTTTCACCAAGCATAGCCGAGATCGACGGAGCGCTTCCCAATGTATATTCCAACAGCGGCAACAGCAGCGCGGAAGGGCTCAGGTCCTATATCGGTCGTGTAAACTATACCGCCTATGGGAAATATCTTTTGGAAGGGGATATGCGGGTGGATGGTTCCTCCAAATTTGTCCCCGGACAGCGTTATGGTTATTTCGGCTCCGGCGCAGTGGGCTGGCGTTTTACGGAAGAAAAATTCCTGCAACCATTTTTCGACAAATTTTTGAGCAGCGGTAAGGTCCGCGCCTCTTATGGCTCGCTGGGCAACAATAGCGGCGTAGGGCGTTACGAACAGCAAAACACTCTCTCGGCCAATAACTATATTATCGGGGGAACCGGGGTCATCGGCCTTGTCAACAATAAACTGGTCAACCAGAACCTGTCCTGGGAATCCACCAACGTACTGGACCTCGGACTGGAGCTTGGGTTTTTGAACAGCAGGCTGACTGCCGAGATGGACTATTATGACCGGTTGACAAAGGGCATCATCCAGGGTTCACAATTATCCAACCTGTTAACGGGTGCGTTCGCTGCCCCCAATACGAACATCGGCAACATGCGTAACCGTGGAGCAGAACTTACCATCTCCTGGAGGGACAGGATCGGGAACGTCACTTATGGGGTCAGCGTAAACGGGTCTTATAACAAGACCAGGCTGGAAAAATGGAGCCAGCTGCTGACCCGCGGCGCGACCTATACGGGCGCCAATGGCGTGAGCAGTACGGTGTTCATCAACATGCCTTACAACTATGTATATACTTATGTGGACAACGGCATTGCCCAGACCTGGGCTGACATATACAGGAATACTCCACAGGGTTCCCAGCCCGGGGACCTGATCCGCCAGGACCTCAACGGAGATGGCAAGATCGATGGCAATGACCAGAAGGCATTACAGGCATCCCGGGACAGGCCCACCACCAGCTATACCTTAAATGCGTTTGCTTCGTGGAAAGGGATCGATGCCGGCATGTTGTGGACGGGTACGGCCGGGCGTAAGGATTTCTGGCTGAACGCCTTCAACAATGTCAACTTCGGCGCTTCGCGGTATGCCGTTACACAGCAGGATGTGACCAATCCCTGGTCTGTCGAAAACCGGAATGGTACCTGGCCCCGTATCGGCGGAAGCGGTAATAATACGGCTCAGACTGCTTTCTGGCTGTATGATATGAGTTATCTCCGCTTAAAAAATGTGCAGCTGGGTTATACCTTCCCCAAACGATGGTTCAGACAATTGGGTGTTTCCAATTTCCGCATTGCTGCCCTGGCGGAGAACCTGTTAACGATAACCTCCTTCCCAGGTCTTGACCCGGAAAAAGCCGGTAACAACAATAATCTCTATCCTCTAAATAAATCATACTCGGTCGCTGTTCAGCTTAGCTTCTAAACTTGCCATAAATATGAAAAAGATAAAACTCATTTATTCAGCATTTATCATAACGGCGCTGGCCCTTTGTTTGATACTGCCGGTATCCTGCAGGAAAAACCTGCTGGATCAATTGCCTACCGTCAATCCTTCCCCGACGACCTTCTGGAAGACGGAATCGGATGCCACTTCCGGCCTCATGGGTCTGTATGCGTCCATAAGACCCTGTTTCGACCGGGATTATTATTTTGACGGCCAGGCCGAATATTTCAGGTGCCGCGGTATCAGCTCAGCGGCAAATAACTTACGGCTGGGAGACGCTTACCAGAGCTCCAGTACGGCCAATATGTTCGCGCCCACCGGTTATGGTCAGTACTTCGACAATATGTATAAATATCTGTATGGGGTCATTGACAATGCCAACTATGTCATCGCTAATGTCACGAAAATGCAGGCATCCGGCGGTTCGCTTGCCACCTCGACCGTACTCCAGACGATCCAGGGAGAAGCGCGCCTGCTGCGCGGGCTGGCCTATTTCAAGCTGATCTCCATGTGGGGTGATGTTCCTTATTATACCCTTTCGCCTACCATCAATACCGATGTGGCGTCGTTGAAGCGTATACCGATCGGACAGGTAAAGGATTCCATACTGGCCGATTATACCTATGCTTTTAACAACCTTCCTACGGTAGCATCGGCCCTGGGACGGGCCTCAAAAGTTGCGGCGCTGGCCTTGCGCGGTAAACTGCAGCTATACTGGGGTTCCTGGAATAAATATGGCTGGCCCGAGCTGGATGGCTTTACCCCCAGCGCCGCTACTGCTACTGCCGCCTTCACGGCCGCTGCCGCCGACCTTAAATCCGTCAGCAACGATTACGGTCTGACCCTTTACCTGAATGGCGATCCCGGCCAGATCGATACTTTGGGTCAGGCGAATATATTACCTAATTACTTCACATTGTTTACGCCAAAGGCCAATGGAAATCCCGAAATGCTGATGGTGTTTACCCATGGAGGTACCGGTACCAACCAGGGGGAGGAGCTGATGCGTGATTTCGCAGGCCGCTCGCATGAAGGCTCGCAGTGCTGGGTCTCTCCCCGTTATGAGATCGCCAACAGATATCAGTCGCTCACCACCGGTGATTTTGTCGCACCCCTGAAACCTATGAACCCTACCGTTCCTGCTACCGGTAATGTCGCCAGGACTACGCCGGGTTCGGCGGTGAACCCCGGCAGCTATGCAAACCGCGACTACCGCATGAAATCCACCATCCAGTGGGATTATGAAGTCAGTATTGGCAGTGCATCGCAGGTGTCCACCGGCTTCGTTCCTTTTATTTACCAGACCTGGGCCGGAACGGTTACCATTGGCGGCGTCAAATACATTACCTACAACACGGATGGATGTAACTCGGGATATGTGTTTCGCAAATTTGTGCGCAATTATGCCGGGCAGGGCCGCAGCGACGGGGATTTTGCCTGGCCGGTGATACGCCTGGCCGATGTATACCTGATGTATGCCGAAGCCACCAATGAAGTCAGCGGGCCACAGCCCGACGCCATCAGCCTGGTGAACAAGGTGCGCCACCGTGGCAACCTGCCTCCGCTGGGAGCCACCAAGACGGATAATTACCCCGACTTTTTCAATGCCATCGAACAGGAGAGGATTATCGAGCTCATCGGGGAGGGACAACGTTCATTCGATGTCCGTCGCTGGAGGGCGCTCGAAAGAGTCTGGGGGCCTCCGGGCAGTCCTGGAGTATGGCGTATCGATACCTGGGGCGCCAACCAGCAGCGTTATTTCCAGAACACTGTGGACCTGGAATACCACCAGGATTATATTTTCCGGATACCGCCGGGAGAGCGTGATAAAAATCCAAACCTCACGCAGAATATTCCCTGGAGATAAAAACTAAATAAAATGAAAAGAAATATAACGATAGCATTGACGATCCTGCTGGCTGCGACTGGCTGGGTGGCCTGTAAAAAAACAACGCCGGTCGATTCAAACGGCCTGCTTATCACTACCCGAAGGGAATGTTCCGTAAGCAGCTTTGAATTGCTGGGCACCGACTATGTAAGCGTACGCGTAGGAGCCGCCGTTATCGACACCATTGCCCAGACCGTGAAAGTAACCGTGGCGTTCGGCACCGACCTGAAGAACTTATACCCGCAGTTCTCACTTACACAGGACTGCCTATTGGATCCCGGGATCACCGGTATGACGGACTTTTCCAATCTGGCTAATCCAAGGAAGTGGACGGTAGTATCCGGTGACCGGCAGATCAGGAAAGCCTATAGTGTTGTTATCACTGTTCAACCACGTTAATCTTAAAAAAAGTATAATGCGACATCAGACTCAATATATCGGTTTTACTTCCTTAGTGGCGGCGGCGATATTACTGTTCGCCACTTCGTGTAAGAAAGATGGATACGCGCTCCCGACGCCTTCGGCCAAACTGCAGAACCAGGCTATCAAAAGAACGCTGGGCCCCAATATCGTAGGCCAGCCAATCGAATTCGCCTATGCCATGGCCATCCTTAAAGGGAAACTGACGTCCTGCACGGCGGCGGCTTCCATTGCGGGAGCGGCAGGGACTTATATGGAAAACAGGTCCTTCTATACGGCCCAGAATGGCGCGGATGTCGGTGTTACCGTAGGATCACCTGCCGTAACCAAGGGCACGACGACAACGGTGACATACTCTGTTGATACCAACGCGGCCACCCTCCGCTACTACTATGTGATACCGGAAGCGGCCCGCGGTAAAACGGTTACCATTACATTTACGGCCACCAGCAGTGATGGAGAAAGCATCTCTACCGTCATGGGGCCTTATACGATCGCCAAAATGGATATGGAACTCAACATGAAGGTCAGCGATGGGAACATGATGTATATTTCCATCGGGGACAGTACGGTATACAATGCTACAGACGCCGCCGCCCATGCCGGCAGCGTCGATCTTGTCTACCTGTACCGAAACCTTACCACCAGCGCTTTTAACCATGCGCTGGTAGCGCCTGCGGCTGATCCGCAATACCTGCCGGGAGTGAGCTTGCCCGCAGGTGTGAACAGGACCGCAAAGCTGTTGAAAACATTTAACTTACAGGACCATAATCTTGCTCCCACCGAGCAATATGGCGGCATTTTTATAGACGACGTAGATTTTCAGCAGATCGACCTTTCAAACAGCCCGAATTTTACCATCAATCTCAAACAGGGTGCGGGCGTATGGGTGGAGACGGCTGACGGGAAATACAGGGCCTATATCTATTTCAATGCAGTGACCACTACCGGAACGGCAACGATCAGTATGAAACGATACCCTTTAAAATGAAAATAAAAAACTATTTCATCATCCTGATAATTAGCGGCTTCCCGCTCAGGATGATGGCGCAGACCAGGACGCCGCAGCCCTTTATTCATCCGGGCATCGATCAGCGATCGGAGGACCTTGCTTACATGAAAAAAAGGGTGCTGGCCGGCGAGCAGCCATGGGCAGCCGCTTTCGACAGACTGAAGGCCGCGGCAGACAGCAATTTTGTGGTGAAAGCACATACGCGTGTGTTGCGGGGGCCTTATGGCAAACCAAACATCGGCGGTGATGACCTGTCGAAATGCGCCAACATGGCGTATAACTATGCGCTGGCCTGGTACATTACCCATGATAAGAACTATGCGGTCAAGGCCATAGACATACTGAATGCCTGGTCTCCCACTCTTTGGGACCTCGATTATAACGATGCCAAGCTACTGGCGGCGTGGACGGGCCACCTGCTCTGTAATGCAGCAGAGATCCTGCGGTATACCAATGCCGGCTGGTTGCCAAAAGATATCGAGACCTTCAGCAATATGCTGATGACCGTATATTATCCATTGTTGCGGCCTTATTATCCGCAGGCAAACGGTAACTGGGATGGCGCTATCATTCACTCGCTGATCGCGATTGCCATATTCACCGATAACCGTCCGCTATACAACAATGCCGTCGACCATTTCAAGCACGCGCCGGTGAACGGAAGCATTTTCAAGTATATTTATCCCAGCGGGCAATGCCAGGAAAGCCCGCGCGACCAGGGACATGTGCAGCTGGGCATCGGCGAATTCGCGGGCGCTGCACAGGTGGCGTATACGCAGGGGACCGATCTTTTCTCCATGGCCGGCAACCGGATCGCCCTGGGGTTTGAATATACGGCCCGTTTTTTACTGGGCGAAACGCCGTACTGTTATTGCACCATTTCAGAACGTGCAAAAGTGTTGCGGGACGACTATGAATATGTTTATCGTCATTATACTGCCCGGGGGCTGACGCTGCCTTATACAAAAAGGGCGGCCGACTCGGTACGTTCCAGGGCTTCCCGCAGCGTGCTGACGGCGGTGCGGGCGCCATCGGCTAAAGCGGTGGTACAGGTCGGAGTCCCCAAAGCAAGCACTATTGGTTATATCGCAGGGGCGGGAGCGGATGGGTCGGCTCGTCCGGAGATACCGTCCGATGCGATAGTTGTCCTGGCCGGGCAATCCATTCAAAAAGCATTGGATTCCGCTGTTGCTACCAGCAGCAAATGGGTAATCGCAAAAGCGGGTATCCATACTTTTCCTTCTACATTGAAAATACCTTCGGGTATTACGCTGATGGGCGAGGGGCTTTCTACGGTGTTGTTCCTCGATCCGGCTTCGGGCGAGAGGGAGGCCATGGTCAATGCGGATATGAATATCCACGATGTAACTATCCGTGACCTGGTGATAGAGGGGGGCAGCAGGACAGACCCTGGTACGGACCCGAATGCATACCGTTCTTTCAAGGGAGGCTATAACCGGGGCGGCGTATTGTTCCGTGCGGAAAAGGACGGCCAGATGCAGCGTATCAATCTTATCGACCTCACCATCCGGAATTCAACCTATTCAGGGGTTTCCATCAGTGGCGGGGGGGATATCAGTATTGTTAACTGCGATCTTACCGAAAATGGCGCCAGCGTGCCGCCAGGGCCAAAACTGACGCACAATCTCCTGCTTGCTCATTGTGCCGGAGTGAATGTTAGGGGCAGCAGGCTGGTCACGTCTCCATCAGGGAGCGGGATATCATTGGACCATTGCAGCGACGTATCCGTCACCAATTGTGAGATTGCACGCAATGGTTATTTTGGCGTACTGCTGGCGGAAAGCAGGAATGTTTCGCTGTGGGGAAACCTGATAGAAGCAAACGACCTCAGCGGTGTGATGGCGGAATTTCTATTTACCGGGAATTCAAATATAACGATAGGCAATAATCGCATTCAGTATAATAATGGTTATGGCGTCGAATCATATGGCGTGGTGACCAGCAAAATTGAAAATAATGTTTATGAAGGCAACGGCAATAATGAAAACCAGCAGAAGATCAGCGCTGATCGCCGCATTACTCCTTTTTACTAGTCATGTGCTGGTGGCGCAGACCGACTATATCGGCTCGCCTGTTAATTTTTCCGGTCATCCCCGCATTTTGCTGTTAAAGGGCGAAGAGGATGCCCTTAAAAAAACCATCGGCGGAGATAAAATATGGGGCAAAATGCAGCAAGCCATCATAGACGAGTCGGACAGGTTATTGTCCGTACCACCGGTGGAAAGGATCCAGATTGGCCGTCGCCTGCTGGATAAATCAAGAGAAGCCCTGAGGCGGCTGTTTTTTCTTTCTTATGCCTATCGTACTAACGGTGGTTTAAAATACCTGCAGCGTGCGGAGAAGGAAATGCTGGCCATAGCTGCATTCAGTGACTGGAACCCGCCGCATTTCCTGGACGTAGCCGAAATGACGATGGCGATGTCGATAGGGTATGACTGGTTATATAATGAACTTTCGCCCGTGTCGAGATCGATCATAAAAGAAGCCATTATAAAAAAGGGCATAGAACCATCCCTTGATCCTAAAAACAACGGTTGGTTAAAGGCAGAGCACAACTGGAACCAGGTTTGCAATGCCGGGATGACCTATGGTGCGCTGGCGATATATGAAGACGATCCGGCGCTGGCCGGGCAGGTCATAAACCGGGCTATTGAAACGGTAGTATCTTCGATGAAGGACATGGCTCCGGACGGCGTTTATCCAGAGGGTTATGGCTATTGGGGCTATGGCACCAGTTTCAATGTATTGCTGATCAGCGCGCTCGACAAGGCATTCGGGAAAGACTTCGGGCTAAGCGATAAACCGGGATTTTTAAAGACCGCCGGTTTCCTGGAAAACATGACAGGGCCGACCGGCAGGCCCTTTAATTTTTCAGATGCCGGTGGTGGCGGCAGTATTCAGCCGGCTATGTTCTGGTTTGCCCAAAAAAATGCAGATCCGTCATTACTATGGGTAGAACGCGGCCGGATGTTGTACGAAGATCCCAGGAGGTTTGTTGGCGACCGTCTCCTGCCCGCTATGATGATATGGGGCCATGGCATCGGCATGGACAATATAAAACCTCCCAAAGTTACCATGTGGGTGGGTGGGGGTAAGAACCCGGTGGCCCTGATGCGCACTTCATGGACGGATTCTGCGGCCATATTTGTCGGGATGAAGGGGGGCTCCGGTTCTGTAAACCATGCCCATATGGACGTTGGCTCTTTCGTAATGGATGCCGATGGTATAAGATGGGCGATGGACTTTGGTGCGCAGGAATACGAGTCGCTGGAATCCAAAGGAATGCAGATATTTGGAAGGACCCAGGACGCACAGCGCTGGACAGTGTTCCGTTATGTCAACCAGGCGCATAATACGCTTACCATAAATGACCAGCACCAGCGGGTGGGCGGATATGCCCCGATTACGGGATCGTCTTCTTCTTCTAAAGATTTTATGAGCGCCACGACCGATCTTTCGGAAGTATATAAAGGCGCCGTAGCAAAAGCGCAACGGGGTATCGCCATCGTCGACGGACAATGGGTTGTGGTAAGGGATGAGATCGAGGCGTTGGATATGGTGACTACGATACGCTGGACCTTACTCACGCCGGCTAAGGTAACGATAACAGGAAAGAATACAGCGGAGCTTACAAAAGACGGCAGGAAGTTATTGTTGCGTGTAGACGCGCCCGGAGACATAACTATGAAAACATGGCCCACCGATCCGCCGCCGAACAGTTATGACGCTCCTAACCCCGGCACCATCCAGACGGGTTTTGAATTAACCCTAACTGCCGGCTCAGGCACGGCCATAACCGTATCGCTGATACCGGAGAAAGCAAGGGTTATAGCCGATAAGAAAATAGGACCGTTGAGATCGTGGGGGCAGGGCCTTTGAAATGCTATCATAGGATCTTCTTCCGGTATTTTGATGGGGGCATATCCGACATTTTCCTAAAAAAAGAGGAAAAACAACCAGGTGTGGTGAATCCCAATTGAAAGGAGATCTCTTTTACAGTAAGTGCAGGGAAGCTCAGCATATTTTCGAAATATTTTACGGTATTCGTTAATGATGATGGCATTCCCGGAATACTTCATGATATTGGCTTTCTGCAAAGCTATCTTTGCTGCCGGTCGGGCAATAAGGCAAGTCGGTGAAGAGGCAAGACCGGTCGCCGAAATGTTGACGGTAGGGCGCCGGGCGTAAAGGGATATGGCGTTTGTTGGTTAAAGCGGGTATTGGATGCAGTCTATTATTTCCTTTATATTCTCAATGGAAAGCGGTTTGTTGTAAAACCCGGTAACGCAGTGATAGGACAATACCTTCCGGGTCTCATCGGGGCTGGCATCAGCCGACAGAACAAAAATGTGCAGCCGCTGACTCAAGGCCTTGAAGGTGTTTTCCATTTGGTTCAGCAAGGCGAAGCCGTCCATTTCAGGCATATGCAAGTCTGTCAGGAGAATTGTATCCGTGTCCCTACCCATAATATCATCAGTCTCTATATATGCTATCGCCTCTTTGGCTGCGGAGAATATAATGATCTCGGAACGCCGGCTATAATTCTGGATGATCTTTGCTGCAAGCTTCAGGGCAAACAAGTCATCGTCGAGTAAAATGAAGCATGGAATGGACTTCATTATTTAAATATTATGAAAGTTTGTAGGATCAAACGAAAACGTTGCAAAAAGATTGGGGACACTCTGATGTTGACTAATCAGTTGGTTATGTCAATTATAGGGAGCATTAATTATAGGGAGCATTTATTGTTTAATGCTAAAAAAGGTCTTAACCTCCGGCTTTCCCGCCAGTAGAATCATGGGAATTGCATGTTTCTTTTTTGGAAGAAACCTGATTTTTTTAGTTTTATTTCGTGTTTTATACCTAAAATAGGTAAATTACTCTAAATTAAACTACATATACATGGAGAGCATTGGCGCCCACTTAACCAAATTGCTCGCCGGGGAAATATACTCCTTCTCCTGGGAAGAACTCCGGCAAAGCATCTTAAAATCAGAGGTTTCCCTCCGGAGAGAATTATCCAGACTTGTCGGGAAGAAGAAAATAATCAATTTACGAAAAGGATTTTATTTGATCTTGCCTCCGGCGTACCTCACTATGGGGCGGTTGACGATAGAGCTTTATGTAGACAAATTATTTCAATATCTGAATAGGCCTTATTATGTAGGTCTATATTCTGCAGCACGGCTATACGGAGCAAGCCATCAACAAGTACATCAAAATTACATCATCATCCCTCTCCCCGCCTTATTAGACATTGAGAAAAATGAAATAGTCATCAATTTTTTTACGACCGCCAAGTGGCCTCCTAAAAATATCCTGCAAAAAAAATCCGATGCGGGCTATTTCAAGGTTTCTTCACCAGCTTTAACAATAGCCGACCTCTTACACTACCAAACGAAATTGGGGGGACTCAATAGAGTGAACACAACCCTGCAAGAACTGGCGGAAGAAATAACGGAAGAGGATGTCTCCGATCTTATATCCTGGTATCCGCATATAAGCACTTTGCAACGCATGGGATACCTTCTGGAGGAGGGCCAGATGGATCATATAACACAACCTATATTTAATCGGATAAGTATGCACTCTTTTTATCCGGTGTTGCTTAGCCCGGACAAAACGAAAAAAGCAGGGGCCGTGGATAATCGCTGGAAAGTATTTGTAAATCAGGAGATAGATGGTGATGTATGATACTTCGACCTTTCAAAAAGGTATCCGCATTGGCGGAGCTTCTTTGCCGGTTGTGGTGTTATTGATGATTTTCGAACCATTTCAATTTTATCGCTTCCCTTGACTTGATATATTCGTAATCAGTTCCTTGGGCAACTGCGTCCAACGGATACTGCCGGGGGCGTGTTCCTTTTTTCATTTGAATGAGATCAAGTATGCCATCAGCGATCACCTGGGGATTCATATTGAATTCTTTCATCTTTGCATACATGTTCTCGAACTTTTTTTGGAGTGATGGCCCTCCCAGGTCGCCGTAGGATTCAGTGACTGACGTTTCATCTGCGTTTATTCCCACCTTACTGGAAATTTCTGTCGGGTATGCTCCTGCCTGAATGGAAACGTTTTCTATGCCAAAAGGTTTAAGTTCTCCGTTCAATCCTTCCGTAAAAGCTTCAACAGCAAATTTGGAGGCACAATAAGCAGTTATATTTGGAATGGCGAATAAGCCGAGCCCGCTGCTGATATTAATGATCAGGCCTTCTTTCCTGGAACGCATGGATGGTAAAACCGCTTTATAGGTGCGCAATATTCCATAGACATTGGTCTCAAATAACCTCTTAAGCTGATCTATTGAATAAGCCTCGACCAATCCGGTGCCAGATACACCAGCATTATTCACCAGGACATCAATGGCGCCATATTTCGAAATAGCATACTTAATGGAACGGTCTACTGATTCATCACTGGTCACATCCATTTCTACCACTTCAATACCGGGAATGGCACGGAGTTCTGCAGCTGCGCCTTTATTTTTATTCGATACATTACGCATGACCGCAATAACATTATAACCAGCTTTTGCCAGTGTGACTGCGGTGAGCTTCCCAAAACCTGTACTTGTTCCTGTAATCAGGATCGTTTTTTTTGACATTGCTTTATTTTTTTAAGATTCTATTTATGATATAATGGTCATGAGTTCATCAAAAGGGTAACCGGTATTATTCATGCCCTTCAAGAAGGCTGGTTTTGAGCCGGTGTCCTGTAATGTCATATATATTTTATGTTTATAATTGTTTGCATATCAATAATATATGTCTGTTTCTGTTGAAAAATTTCGCTTGTTGCGAGAAGAGTTTTAACTTCACTTGCAAAACGCAATCAAATTTAAGGATATTTTCTTGCAAATTGCAAGTTAAATTGCTGGGACTTTATGAAGCAGATAAAACATCGGTCGACTTGTCCTATTAGTTATTCGTTGGATTTATTGGGAGACAAATGGATCTTACTAATTCTAAGGGATATGATGTTTAGCGGAAAATCCTCATATGGAGAATTCCTGCAGTCAGACGAAAAAATTGCAACGAATATTCTTGCCAGCAAATTAGAACTTCTGGAAGAGCAAGGTTTTGTTTCCAAGAAGGTGGACCCCCTTAAAAAATCGAAGTTTATCTATTCGCTGACAGAAAAAAGTATCGATCTATTACCCGTACTCATGGAAATTACTGCTTGGGGCGCCAAGTACAGTCCTTCCGGTGGTAATAAGGAATTGCTTGAACAACTAAAAAATGATAGGGAAGGAACAATAGAGAAATATATCAAATTAATAAAGAGACGTACGGGGGGTGATTATTAATATAACTAAAAAATAATCAACCGTTGTTTTATGTATTCTATCCCACTGATAACTTTATTAAAATTGCTTTCACCGCCAAAGGATATGCGTATTGCATTATCAAAAGATTTTGTTGCAACTGAAAATGACGTGGAAGGCATAATACTAATGCCATCTTTTTGAAGTATTTCATTAAGTTCATCCGATTTAATGTGTTCAGGTAGATTTAACCAAAGATGCCATCCATTTTTGTGTCCTGAAACAGAATAGTCCTTTAGTAATAATTTAGCTTGTTGTTGTCTGTAAAACCCCTCTTTTCTTTTTTCAGCAATTAACTCGTTTAACCGACCTGATTCAATCATCGTATTTACGATAAACGAAAAAAGCGTGGACTGGCTGCCGGAGCTTAATCTTAAGGCATCTGTAACTTTTTCCGAAAATATTTGCGGAGCCAATAAATAATTTGTCTTTATACTTTGAGCTAATGGTTTTGAAAAACTATAGATATAAAATGTTCGTTCAGGAGCAAGATGGGAAAAGTTAGGTAACCATCTTTCTTCTAAAAATCCGTAGGCATCATCTTCTATAATGAGTAAATTATTTTCACGGGCTATCTTTACTATTTCTTTTCGCCGGTCAAAAGGCATTACTGTCCCTGTTGGGTTATTAACGGTAGGCATGATATATAGTGCTTCCGGATTATTTATTTGACAAATTCTTTCCAAGGAGGAAGGCAAAAGACCGAAATTATCAGTTAAACAGGGGATCAACTTTAAACCAAATAACTTTGCTATTGATTTGAAATTGGAATAGGTCAATTCTTCTACAGCAACGGTTTTATTGTGAAGCCTTGCAGCGAGTAACGCAACGATACATCCATGGTGTCCACCAGTTCCGATATGAACATTTCCAGGATTAATCTGATATTCTGCATGAGATAACCAATTTGCACCCGTTTGACGATCTTTGAGACTTCCCCCAACCGGAGCCAGTTTAGTAAATATGTCAGACTGCTGTAAAGCGGAATTTAAAAGTGTTTTTAGTTCATTATCCTGATCCGGTAAAACAGGATAGTTAAGGCGTAGATCAATAGTCTGTTTCATTCGTTTTGCATTTATTCCACTTACTATTTTCAATTCTTAACAGTTCAAAGAATGTAGCGTAAACATCGGTCAGGTTCCCTTCAGTAATCATTAATTCCGGGTTCCCTTCAACAAGCAATTTATGAATAGTGGTATATTTCATAACTACTCCCTGACTTGCCCAATCCGATAACGCTTCCACCAAACCCAATATCTCGTCAGGAAACCTGGCATAGCGCTTTTTGCTATGGCCGCCAGCGAGGTAACCCGGTAATTTTTTCCCCCCTATATTTACAACAATATCGGCAACTTTATTCGTTTTTGATTCCTTGTGCCCATCCGTTTTGTGAGGACCGGTTATCAATGTTGCGTCGTTTATCATTGAATGCCCGCTTGAATTCAGCGGATCAGGCTCCTTCAAACTGTTCGAATCCGCTATAATAAGATCGTCGAAAACCCGAAAAACGTCAAATCCAATCTTTGGCCCGGAGAAATCGAATTGGATATGGGCAAACACAAAGGCCTCGTCTAAATAAAATCTGACTACATAGACTTGAGTGTTTATAGGAAATTCTTCAACCAAGTTTTTAATGCTCGCTAATCCACCTTCAACCATCAAATTATACTGAATATCCTGGTTAGGATTAATGTGCCGGACCGGATCCCTGTCCCGGTTTTCAAGACTTTTTAACAGAGCCTTAGCCTTTTCTTTAGCTAATAAATGCATGGTTGAGAATGGATTTGCGTTGACCCTTGGCACCGGCTTTCGGGGCGGATTGACCGAATAAGAGGTAAAATGAATGAGGCAAAATTAATGTCTAAGTTTTGTATAACATGGCTGTGAAATAGACAATTTACGGTGTTGATTTGGACAAATTGTTGTTGTACCTTTGTACAAAAAAGTTCAAGATGAAGCAAGTGACCATCCTCGTTCCGACGGGAAACATTAACCTAAGCAGCCTGATGGGAACGTTCGAGATTTTGACCGAAGCTAATGAGTATTGGCAAAAACAGGGAAACAGGCCTAGGATTGAGGTTCGTATAGCAGGTGACCTAACAGAGCTGAAACAGGGTGCCCGCTTCTATTCGCTTCATCCAGTGGATCTCGGCGAAATCAAAAAACACGACCTGGTGATTATCCCTTCGGTTTCTGACATCGGAGGTAATGATAAGCTGATTAACAACAACAAAGCGCTGATTGAGTGGATGAGGGCGCAATACAAGGATGGTGCAGAAATTGCCAGTATTTGTACCGGCGCATTTTTGCTTGCTGCCACCGGGTTACTGGAGGGAAAGACTTGCTCCACGCACTGGCATGCCGAGAGCGATTTCAGGCGGCTATTTCCAAACATTGACCTCCAAATCGATAAGCTGCTTATTGTAGAACAGGGGATATATACCAATGGCGGTGCATTCTCATTTTTGAACCTGGTATTGCTATTAATTGAGAAATATTTTGACAGGCAAACAGCTATTTATTGCTCAAAAGTCTTTCAAATTGATTTCGACAGGACGTCGCAGTCACCTTTTTCAATTTTTGAACCGCAAAAGAACCATGGTGACGAATTAATTTGCAGGGCACAAACCTATATGGAAGAAAATTTGAGTGAAAAAATTTCTTTTGAGGAATTGGCCTCAAAACTTGCGGTTAGCAGGCGGAATTTTGACAGGCGTTTTATCAAAGCAACCGGCAACACGCCGGTTGAATATTTGCAGCGTGTTAAAGTGGAAGTTGCAAAAAGCACTTTAGAAAAAGGCAGGAAAAATATTTTTGAGATTATGGATGAAGTCGGGTATAGAGATGAGCGGGCATTCCGGGAGGTCTTTAAAAAAATAACCGGCTTATCTCCTCTGGATTACCGGGCGAAGTATAATAAGGAGGCCGTTTTGGTATAGCGTTATTGAGCTCGGCCAGCGGCAGCATGAAATTTCTCTTCGTCTGTGGTCATTGGCTTGTCAGTGCTGTTCGGCTGGCCTTTTCCTGTGGCTATCAAACTCAACAAACTTTCACGTATATAGTGGTTCCACCCATTTGAGCAGACTTCAAAGCATTCATACTCGGGAACTAAACCCAGGTGAGTGAAGCGGATCTGCGTTTTGTTATCCTTTACTGAGATCTCAAAAACGATCGTTGTGTCTACCCATTCAGCCTTGTCGAATCCGTCGCCACCAGGGATAGGATGAGCAGCAGCACCAAAGATCCCGGGCTTAAAATAGTTCTCCATCACCTGCCAAACCACCTTTTTGTTAGGGACGACCTCTATTAATTTCACTTTACAACGATGAATGTCTTCGAAATGGTAATCAAATACATCACCTGGCTTGTCTGTATTGCCTTCAATTTCTTCTGACCACCATCCTCTAACGTTATTGACGGCACGGAAAGCTTCTTCGGGGGTATGGTCTGCTACAATGGTAGCGGTAAAATCTGTTGTTTTCATTTTGTTGATATTTTAATTGGATGATTTGTTATTTAATAAGGTTTACAATTGAACTAAAACATTGGTGCGAATGATTGTTCTGTTATAATCTCTTTAAGGAGATTTTCTAATCGATTGTAGGTTGCCTTGTATAAAAAAACAGCCATACTAATCCTCCGCACCCCACATTCCGACAAAGTTTTTATAGATGAAAGTTTAGGCGTAGCAACTACATTTAAAGGAAGTGTAGTAGATAACGCAATCTCTTTAATAGTTGCGGCGTCTGAAACAGCGGTAACAAATAGTCCATCGGCACCCGCATCCTGATATAATTTTGCTCTTTTTATAGTTGTTTCAAGGGGAGACTCCACTTTTTGTAAAAAGCCATCCGTCCTTGCATTTATAAAAAGTTTCTGGTTGGTTTTTTCAAAATGGTTTTTAATGCTGTTTAGTTTCTTTAAATAAATTTCTTCTCCCTGAGCATCTTCCAAATTAATGCCCGCTACTCCTATATCAACAAGTTTTTGGATATTTTCAATTAACTCGCTTGGATTATCCGTATATCCTCTCTCCAAATCAACAGATAAAGGAATATTTGTGCTGACTTTTATTCTTTGTACCATATAAAGTAGTTCGCTAAATGGCATCTTTTCACCATCTTCATAACCTAAGGAATTTGAAATGGCTCCACTTGATGTAGCTATAGCTTCATATCCATTCTGTTCTATCATCTGCGCACTTTTTACATTCCATGCGTTTGCAATTATCAACGGCTTTTTCAGCTGATGTAACTGATAAAATGTTTCGTAATTATTCATAATTGTCTATTAAATGTTGATTGTTGAAAGAAAGTCAACTTAACATTTCTTGCATGCCGAACGCAGTTAAAAAGTTGTTATATTGCTCTTGTACATGTTTATTGGCTACCTCCGTCAGGTCCCCGGTGGCAGGATCTACAACCGTCCTCAAAGGCCTTTTACCACTTGGCGTACCAATAAGTTTTACAATTGCATCGGCAACCAGCTGAGGGTTTGGTTTCATGGCTTCAAACATTTGCATGATACCAGCACCGATCTGCTCTGGAACTTTTGCCAGATCGCCATATTCAGAAATTACAGCAGCATCAGAGCCGGTTACTATTTTACCCCAAACATCTGTTGGAAATGCACCGGGTTGTACCATAACAACATCAACACCAAGGGGTCTAACTTCATAATGTATGCCTTCTGTTAAACCCTCTATAGCAAACTTAGAAACATTGTACACCATTTGAAAAGGGAAAGAGAAACGGCCTCCAACGCTTGAAGTATTAATAATCAGCCCTTCCCCCTGCTTGCGCATTTGTGGTAAAACTGCCCTGATGACCCTCCAATATCCCTTCAAGTTTACATCCATTACTATGTCCAGGTCTTCTTCTGTAAATGTTTCTGCAATCCCAACTGCGTAGATGCCTGCATTATTTACTACTACATCTATCCGGCCTTCTTTTTTAATGATTCTTTCTACGGCATCCGTTACCGATTTTCCACTGGTGACTTCTACATCCAGTACTTCTATATTGGCCTGCTGCGCCAGCGCTTTTGCTTTATCGGCATTGCGGCCTTTCGTATCGCGCATAGTAGCATATACTTTATGCCCTAACGCCGCGCAACTGTTAGCTGCAAGCCAGCCAAAGCCACTGCTTGTTCCTGTAATCAAAATGACTTTCTTTTCCATTTTTTTTTATTGATTAATTTAAAATTGTTCTATTATGCTTAGTCAGCGATCCCTCCAATACTCATGTTGACAATGGTGCCGGTCATAGCGCTCGCACGGTCGCAAGCCATAAACACGGCAACTTCCGCCATTTCCTGCAGCGAAGGCAAGCGTTTCCGGTGAGTTCTTTGTTCAATCATGTCATGGAACTGTTCGCGGGTAATGCCGTTAGCTTTAGCATGAAGGCTGTATACTTCTGTTATGGTGTCGCTATCCGGCATCCCCTGCGGACGAAGGCCTACTGCTCTAACGCCATGGGGGCCAAGTTCGGCCGACAGGTTCCTGATCAGCGCTTCCTCGGCTGCCATCGCCACCGCTACGCCTCCCATGTTTGGGATAGCTACGCGAGAGGGACTTGAGGTAACTGTCATGATTACGCCCGAACCAATTGCAGCCATATGCCTTCCGGCAATGCGTCCGGTTAGAAAGTTAGATTGTACATGTGATAAAATGGGAGCCATAAACTGGCTGACATCAAGGTCGACGAGTGGAACGCCTTGTAAGGTAGTGTTACGCAGGCCGACGGCGTTGAAGGAGATAGCAATGTTCCCCGCTTTCGCAATGACCTTATTAAGGTGCTCGTTTATCGCCTGCTCATCGAGCGCGTCAACTTCTGCGGATTCGGCGTAGCCACCGGCCGCATTTATCTTTTCGGCTACCAGATCAACTTTTGACTTGGTCCGACCGGTTAAGAAAACCTTTGCCCCTTCGCGGGCAAAAGTTTCGGCGATCGTGCTGCCAACGGCTCCGCCGGCCCCGTAAATAATTGCAATTTTGTTTGCTAATAGCAGCGTTTTCATTTTTATTAATTTTTACTATTGAATATGAACAAGGCAAAATTATCGTCTAAATTCCGTATATCAAGGCTGCGAAATAGACAATTTACGGGGTTGATTTGGACAAATTGTCGTTGTAACTTGTCCGAAAAGAAATTCAATGAAGCAAGTGGCCATCCTTGTTCCGGCAGGAAACATTAACCTAAGCAGCATAATGGGGACTTTCGAGATTTTGACCGCCAATTTCACTAACCATGGCTATTAGTGGACACAAAACAGAAAAGGCATTTAGGAAATACATTAAGGCTGATAATCTGGAAAAGGCTCAAATGATTCGAAAACTTTGGGGCGGTCGCCGCAGCGACTCCGGAGCAGATCATGGGAAGTTTTACGGATAGGTCTTCGGCCATCGGGGACGATTTCTGAGTGTTTCCTGCACTGATCGTTCTGGCAGGAACTGTATTGATGATCCGCAGAAAGAGGTGATGATCTCCGCAACTGTTTTTGTGCAAACGTTTGCTTTGTCGCAAAGTCCTGAAGGATACCTTGATAGGTTCCCCGAATGGGAATAAACGTATTTCAGTATCATAAAAAGTTTGTATAATTATAACCGGTTTTTATACATTTACATAATAGAGTGCGTTTTATTTTTTTTTGCCAGGACTACGTTTATGAAGCTTTATAAGATTGTTTGCCTTGTTTGCCTTGTATTGGGTATTCATAATACTGCCAGCCCGGAACCTGTTTCATACCTTGGTATAGAACAGGGATTGTCAAATAATACAGTAACCTCCATTTATAAAGACAGATTCGGGTTTATGTGGTTCGGGACCCTGGATGGATTGAACCGTTTCGACGGCTACACCTTTCAACAGTAAGGAATCGGCATTTTAGATAATAAAACCCTGCGGTTTTCAACTATTTTTTATATCGCATACGGTGACAGGTCAGGCAAAACACAGCTCTATGATAAAGATGTAAAGGACATTAAAGGAGATAAGGAAGGTAATATATTTATTTGCTCATCAGATCTTGGCCTTCTGTTTTATGGTAAGAACTCCAAAGCGGCTATACAAATCCCTCTTACCGACCATAACAATAAAAAGGTTTCCCAATATTCGGCAACTGCCATAACTATCGATAGCGAAAATAATGCATGGCTCCTGCTTGACCTGTATGGTTTATGTTTCTATGATAGTAAAACCAGGTCCCTTATTATGAAGGGCTATGGCTTCCCAAGCGCCAACTGTATCAAACAGGATTTTAATGGCGACCTGTGGATTGGGACAAAACAAGGACTCTTTTTCTATACAGCCCGGTCCAATAAGGTGGAGAAATTTACACTGAAGGATGAGACCTTGAACAACAGTATAATTTCAGATATCCATTTTGATAAAAATAAACAGTTATGGCTGGCTACGGATGGAAATGGCATAGCCGAACAATTGGCCGTCTAAAATGTTGTTCCGTATAATGTGGCGGTGCCAAAATAGGACAATGAGCCGGCTCCTCCAACGTTTGTTAATGTTCTTGTGCTAAAATCAAAGCTTATTTGCCTGACGTAGCCGCAGCCATTTCCAACGCTTGTCCATGTATAAATGCTCCCGCTATTTGTCATCGTGCCGCTGGCGACGCCATTTACAAATACTTTCATTATATTCTGATACGAATCGATAAAAATAGAAAGTACGCCTGTTGCGTCAGTCGAAGCACACCCCTCCCAGAACCAACCAGTAACTACCAGACCATAGGACTCTGAAAATCCGTAACCTACACCTCCATATGTAGTGGACGGTACCGTTAAAATGGTGCCGCCGTTAGCTAGAGATATACTAATGGAAGTCACCAGTTGGTTCGGAATCACGGTTAACGTATTATCGGATCCTAGCCCGACAGGTATTTGCCAGACCGTACCCGCCGCCGATCTGATATTAGGCCAGGAAAGATTTACGGTGGCCGGGGACATGATACTAACGGTATCGACCATTATTTTGCCATTGACTTCCAGTTTTTGGCGCGGAGTGGTGGTTCCGATACCCACACCCTGCGCGTGAGATAAGGAAAAGGCGCCGAGCAAGCCTGACAGAAGAATTACAAAAGGTAGTTTTTTCATAAATTATCTTTATTTAAATATTAGCTTGAAGGTCTTCAGTTTGCCACCCTTGTTCCGGAGCCGCAGCAGGTAGGTGCCCGCTGCAAGACCGGATGGACGTGCAACGGTGACTCTCTGCCCATCGGAGACGTTTAGTGCAGCGTGGTAAACCAGGCGGCCATCAATTCCAAGCAGCTGCATCGTGTAGCCCCCTGCCAGCCCTGCACCGAAGCTTATCGCCATCTGGTCTGTCACCGGATCAGGCGTCACGCTGATGCCGGCATTCGCGCCGTTCATCAGGACGGTAACGGTCCGGCTGTATGTGGCCCGGCCATCCAGGTCATTTCCCCGTACCCGATAGTATAAGAGATTGCCTGCTGCCGGCTGCGCGTCCACATAGCTATAGACCATGGTTCCCGAAGCCGCCACCTGGCCGATGCCCGAGAACTGCCTGCCATCCGGACTGCGTTCCACTGTATAGTCCCTCACCTGTATCTCTGTCGCTGTATTCCAGTCTATATGACGGGAGCCGTCGGGCAGCCAGTCCGCATGAACATCCAAGAAGCTCAGCGGCAGCGGAGCCGCTATTTTATCTGTGCTTCCCAAGGCAAACGGGCTCCATGTGCTGATGGTATTGGCGGAAGTGATCGAGCCCTGAGCAGCCGTTCCCGATGCTGTCCCTCCCTCGCTTATCCAGCTGCCTCCGCTGAGATGCGCCACCTGCAGAACCGCTAGTCCGGCATCCGACGGGATACCCGTGCCGACCTTGGTGTTGTCCCAGTTGATCGTTACGGTTCCGCTGGCCGTGCCGACCGGCGACAGGGTCCAATATTCCTGCTGGCTGACTGCCTGAAGCGGAGCCGTTAACGGACTGGCAGGGGACGCCGAAGAAAAATAGGTCGCCGTCAATCCGGAGGCGTTGCCATCGAGGGTGATCCCAACAGACCGGTAATAGCTCGTGTTGCCCACCGGGTAGGTGAAACTTCCCATCCCGTTGTATTGCACCGGACCGTTGACATGGCTGGCATCGGTAACGGTTCCCGTGGAAGCTCCGGATGCATAGATCAGCGGACTTGCCGCCGAACTGGCGATGAGACCGGATGCAAAAGTGGTTGCAGCGGCCACTGTAACGGGGGCATCCAGGGTAAGGCCCGCTGTATTGGCGATGGTCAGATTGCTGGCTTGCAGGGGCTGACCCAGGTATTGCTGGGCTGCCGTGCCGCTGAACACCAGGTTATTCATGGCCGTTGCCGCACTCTGGCAGCTGAGGTTACCCGCCAGCTGCAATGTTCCGGCATTGCCAAAGATCCCTCCCGTCGCCACGGTGACGTCTCCGGCCGAATACAGCATTTCTCCTGCAGCCACCGAAAGCGTTATGCCGTTACTGACATACAGCTGGGCGAACAGCCCTTTCAAAGGCAGCAGGAGTATCAAGATAATGATCTTACCTCTCATAAGCATATCTAATAAACGTTTTATTCAAAAAAGGATGATATCCATGCACACGATCGGAACCAATCAAAGGTCAAGCAAAATGAACAGGAGTAAATACCGATTTTTCGGCATCCATCGGCTTAGCGGGCTTTCCGGGCAGCAAAGGACCGTTGAGGTTACACAAGCAGAAGCGGCTCTGCCGGGAAGCAACCGTTTAGGAATAGGGTTGTCCGACGAATCGTCTGGTTGACTACTCCGCATAAGTGGTACAAAGCTCATGGAACTTGTAAGAGGGACTTTTGTGGGTGAGAAACTCCTATTTTCCTAGTCTGAATTTCGTTTGCTTTTATGTGGCGGGTTGAACCAGCCATAGTGGCATATTTTACACTAAAGAGCAGGCTGATGACGTTATTTTAAAGGGACATCCGGCTGGTGGTCTATTGCGGCAAAATATCTGATCGGCAGTGCCGATAATCAACCCGTTTAGAGGGTTTCTACACTGCCCTCGCTGCAATCAGCGACTTACAGGGAGTGGCAATGCTTTTTCCCCTGTGACCAATAATTTAGCGTGTGCAGTTAGCGAGAGTATCGTAAAGGTAATTATCTTCTTTATCCGGACTATTAACATGGAAGACGGCAGCAACAATGGGAGTGCTGATCATCAACACAAAGTTTGCATAGATATTTTTATCAAGAGGAAGCCGCCTCTTTATACGAGGATAGTCCAAAACACGAAGAAGTTCATCCATCAAATAGCTGTCAACAAACAGCTCTATTTTATTCTGGATAACTACTGAAGTAACCACTCTGTCTCCCGGTTAATGAAAATGGTAATGAATGTATTTACATCAATAACAAAGCGCTTAACCTTTCTTCTTCTTACGGCCATTTTTTTTAGCTTCACTGATTAAGGCATCGATGTCATTGGAGGAAAGATTATGAGGAGGGACATTCGCATCTATTTCGCGCGCGAGTGTAGTGATCTTATTTTGATTAAGCTGCATCCATAATATTTTTTGTTCAGATACACTCATCCTGCTGATGTTATCCACCAAAAGAGCCAATATAGAAGGCCCAGGGGTATTAGCAGAATGATATGATTTAACCGCACGCATAATCAATTATTTGATACGAAGATACATTTTTTGGGAGAATTTGTTTTGCATGGATACAGATCCGATTTTTGAACCGAAATACAAAAGCCCACGAGTGACGTGGGCTTTGCGAGAGTTGGCTGCGGGCGGAGGGGACAAATTTCGAACTTTTCAGGAGTTCATTTGGAAACAATATCTGAATTTTTTTATTGCCACTCATTCAGTTGATTTCTACAAATATCTGACTTTCAAATAATTATTAATAGCCCGCTTCGCACTACCCCAACCGATTGTTCTATAATTTTTTTTAAAAAGGAGTATATTTGTAATATGAAGTTGCCCGAAAAAATATCGGCTGTATTTCCAAAGCACCTGTTTTGGGACATGGATATGGATAAATTAGATGTCCAAAGGGATAAGGATATTATTATTCCTAGGGCTCTTTTTATGTCTAATGCAAAAACCTTCACTACCGATATAGAAAAATTGGAAAATCTTTATAGTACTGCCGATATCGTTAATAACCTCAAGTCTACAAAGGAGCTTATCAGCAATAAAGTTTGCAAAATGGTTGCAGATCGCTACCATATTTCGGTCTTTCAAAGATTTTCTTTAAAATAACAAAAAGCATTGCCAGAAGAAATCCCTTCAGCTGTTAACGCTGAGCTTTTAAGTACTATAAAGGAGTTGCAGGCCTTTAAATCCCTTGATGAGTTTGTACTAGCTGGCGGCACGAGTTTGGCCATTCGGTTTAATCACCGTTACTCATATGACATAGATTTATTCACGAACAGAATTATAGGTCTTGAAGGATTCAAAAAAATTGAAGAGGAACTCATCCAATTTTATCGAGGCGCGTTAATAGCCAGAGAAATTATTAATGAAGAAAGCGGCGATCAATTTTGCTTTTTACGTGCGTTTATTTCGATGAAAAGCGGTAACGCTATTAAAATCGAAATTCTCCAGAATATGGCGTTTATGTATCCGGTTGAAATCTTGGATACGATAAGAATTCTGTCAATACAAGACATCGCTCTGTTTAAACTTATGTCAGCATCCAATAGAAAAGCGAGGAAGGATGTTTATGATTTGGATATTATCACTGAAAGGATAGCCCTATCTGAACTTTTGGAAAATCTACAGGCAAAACACGAAAAGTATTGTAGAGAGGAGCATAAGTGCTTGTTTGATCTTGACAAGGAAGTAAGCCCTAATGCGAATTTAGACTTGCTTCTTGAATTTGATAACCATGATTATCTAAAACAAGACAGCCGGCCGAATCACTCGACTGATGCTATAGATACAGTGCCGGGTAGTAAAGACTGGCAATCTGCAAAATCGAGTTGGCGGCGAAAAGTTAGAAACTTAATGCGCGAAAAGGGCCTTCCAATTCCACCAGTAAGACCGATCAATTGACAGTATATTGATTATTAAATCTTTTACTCTAACGGTTTAAGGGTTAAGTTCTCAATATTCGTTTCCCAAATTTTCAACGGCGAATCGGATGAATAGGGAACTTTCCCCGAGGGAACAACAAGAGAAGCTCCTTTTAAATGAGCATCTTGATCATCAAAAAAAATGTGAGCGCCGAAAGCCTTCAACACTTTATCCTTGGGAAGTCCTCCTAAAAAATATGCTTCATCCACATAAACGTTCCATTTACGGAGAGTTTTTATTACTCTCATATGGGAAGGTGCGTTTCTAGCGGTGACAATTGCAAGTCGTAATGGTGAGAGTTCAATTGACATTGGCAGTTCTTCCTGGATCTTCGACAGTTTTATTAATAACTTGGCAAAGGGGCCTTCAGTTAATGGATCGTTTTCGTGTGCAGCTTCATATTCATGAAACGCGGCCATTCCTTGAGTTTTGTACCTAAACTCAGAGTCATCTGAAAATAAAACGGAATCTGCATCGAATGCAATTTTGACTCTGTTGCCGGTGGGATTAAAAGAAGTTGGAGGAGCATAAATGTAAGCAGCTGCACATTCTTTAGAATCAATAACAGCTTGAACATCAGCCGAGTCTTTACTTAAAAACAAATCGATATCAAATGCATCAATATATGGTGAAAGGGGTTCGCCACCACTAAATGCCATTCTCGTAATATCTAGATTATGTAATTTAACAGAGTTCATTACTCTGACACCCGTTTCTGGGCTATTCCTTGACATAACAACGACCTCAACAATCCGCTTCTTCGCATTTTCATTTAAGTGAAGTAAACTTTGAACTAAATGAAACGCAGTTCCTGGTTCTAGGATTTGAATAACGAGCGGCTTGAAACGCCAATAACTAAAATTTGGGATAAGTCAAGGGGCATTAAACTTTCAATTGATTTTTTTATTACTCTTCATTTACAATCGGACGTAAGAAATAACTACCTTAAGAATATAGATAGTTGTTGCATGTTCCGCTAGGCACTACCTTAAGTTCCTAATAAAAAAGCCTTCAGATTCGTTCGAACTGAAGGCTTTCCTTTGTTATCCGCTGCCCAGAATTGCTTTTGTTTGCAGTTCCTTGCGGATAATTGACTTGCGGACCGGACGGGAGTATTTTGCGATTTCTCATCTTGTTTGAACTTTATCTGTCTTGACTATAAGTTATTGAATTTAAACATCTTATAACACCGTTCGAGGTTTAAATTCGTAACTTTGATCTAGTTGTTTAGGCCACTGTAGACTCAAAATAGAACTATCAAACTAGCAGAAAATGAGACATCCCATCAAACTTATCGTAAAAAAAGGCAAACTTCGGGGCGACGGAACCCGGCTTATCTCAATTCAATACTGCCAAAGTGCCAGTCGACGCGTCATCTGTGGTACAGGCTTAGCAGTTCCACCACAATTTTGGAATAAAAAAACTCGTAGAATTTCTTCTAATTTGCCAATTGAGTTTGGAAATGTGGAAGAAATGGAGGCGGTGCTAAGCGATAAACTTCGTAAGGCGGAGGATATGGTAAATGCTGCTAAGAAGAAAGGCGTGGATCCGCTGAATTTTCTAAAGATAAATTTCCCTCTGGCGGATAACTGGAAGATCGAGCATATGAAGGAGAAAAAGCAGGATTTGGATGTTTATAGTAATATCGACAAATTCCTGGAAGAGAAGAAAACAGAGGTCGCTCAGTGTACTTTGAACGTTATAGGCATGATGAAAGAACACCTTAAATCCTACCAATCATACTCTGGCATTCCCATCACCTTTGATAGCTTCGATTTTAATTTCTACCAGGCTTTTGTGAAATATCTTGCTTTTGATTATACGCTTACGAGAAAGAAAAAAGTAGTTAAAGGATTAAGAATCAATAGTATTGGGAAAACCATCAAATGGCTGAAATCGTTTTTGAAGAACCGAATGGCGAAAAATATCATTCCTCATAGAGATTTGTCCATTTTCAGAGGGATGGAAGAAGATGTAGATGCCATTTATTTAAGCTGGCGGGAGATTTCTGCAATGTATGCACTCGACCTGGCATTGGAGCCAATGCTGGAAAGAGTCCGCGATACTTTTGTCCTGGGTTGTTTAACAGGGTTTCGGTTTAGTGACTACTCAACCGTAAAACCGGAAGAGTTCCGAGATGGGATGCTTTTCGTCACCCAGACCAAAACTGGGGAGCGGGTAGTTGTTCCGCTACGGCCGGAAGCACAGGCTATTCTGGAAAAGTATAATATGGAGATGCCGCAGATCAATAATGCGGATTTCAATTTTTACATTAAACAAGTGGCTCGCCGGGCTGGACTGCAGGAAAAAGTCAAAATTTCCTATAAAAGGGGTAATAAGTTAATTGAGGAAATAATGCCAAAATATGAATGGGTTATGTCTCACACTTGCCGCCGATCTTTTTGTACTAATGAATTTTTGGATGGTACGCCAATTACACTAATCATGGCTATTAGTGGGCATAAAACGGAAAAGGCATTTAGAAAATATATAAAGGCCGATAACTTGGAAAAGGCCCAAATGATTCGAAAGCTGTGGGCTGGGCGGTCGCCTCTTTCTATTTCTGCCTAGGTGAATTGCTTTTTTGTCGCGGATAGCTAACGACTCGTTTTAAATGCGGCTTGAGCGATTCAGTCTGAGTCAACCTATTATGGTTGATTGATTTTGATTGCATTCATGTATACCAAGTGCGATTGGAGTAGTTGCAAAACTTAGTAAACCCGAATGAATGATATCTTCTGTGAAAGGTGCTAGTGATCGTGACCTTGTATACAGCGTCGATCAAAGCCACCGCTATACCAATGCGGTAAAGTTTTGCTTTTCCACCGCTGAAGGTAATGATGATTGGGCTCTTCCCTTTTATAATGTGTTTGGTGGCTAGCTCCTAATATAATAGTGCGATGAGAGCGAAAGATATCTTGATAATGTTTTGAAACTTTCGATCAACACTTCTGGAGTCCTAGGAAGGCAAGATCGGCCTGGTCAAAGATGTGCTTTGAGGCATTAACGGCAAAATCTTTGATCAGTGCGATCAGCAACACAAAATTGTCACCTTCCATTGGCAAAAGCGCAAAATGGTCTTCGCCCTCTTCTTCGTAGTCGAATGCACGTTCAAATAGTTCTTTCGACGCGCTTTTCAGCTGATTAAGGGTATCTTGTGTGAGCAATCCTCCTTGGTGGGTGTTTATGTTACGTATGATGGAGATGAATTCAAAGAAACCGGACCAGGTCGTGTGCATATCGCTACGGATCTTCTGACTGAAGAAAATATCGAAGGCCGCAGACTTTTGCGCGATAAAGGCAAGCAGGTGGCGGTTGTTGGTAGAGTCCATCTTGCCGTTTACCATTCCTTCGCGGAAGGCCTTTTTGATTAGTTCTTCGCCTTTGCGGGTAGCGTTTTTTCCGGATATGAGCTTTTCCGACGGAAAATAGGCCCACAGCACGGCCTGAAAGAGCAAGATCTCGAGCGCGTTATAAGACCGTACGAGGGCCAGGCTTTTTACCATTGCGAAAAACCGGCGGCGGTAATCTTCCAGGTCAGCATTGCGAATATGAAGGTGGTTGTTGGGGTCTGACCACAACCAGCCCTCGTGTCCTTCTTGGGGGAGATTAAATGCCGCGAACATAGCCTGGAATGCCGGGTGGTCAGGCCTGTCTCTTGCCCAATGGGTCTCAATGCTGTGTTCGAGAAAGTGGCTCCAAAAGTGAACCGCCCATTCCGTCAAGGAAATGGACTTCCGAAACTGAAGAAAAGCCGGCAAAATGGGGTGTTTAGGAGTTGTACTCAAAGTGCTATAAATATAGAATAATTGTAGTTGCTAGGCACCGATCCTGATGATTTAAAATATCTTCGTACCTTTCCTAAATCACCCATTGAACCTTAGATCATATGACTACAATTTATAGCCTGCCGTCGGCGGCGACTCACTTTCCGGGTTGTTTGTCTTCTTCGCTTCGCTCTATTACTGGCATTACCAGTGGCCGTTTTTTCTAAATCACACCAACTGTTCACGTATTATGGCATTCGAACCAAAACGAATTACCCGGTATCACGTCATTGCTGCCGTCAACCGGATCGAAGGAGAAAAGATAAAATTGAACCCTTCCACTGGATATGAAGTCATCATAAAAGGCAAGCATTATCCTCCTAAAGAAATTATCCGCATCAGCCATCTCATCGCCACAGGGGAGGATCCTGGGAAAATATATGGGGGAGAACAAACTAATTCCATCCTTACTGCCTTGAAGTTTAAGGTTGTGAAGAAGGTGAAAGTTTGGAAGTTGGGATGTAACTGGGGAAAGAACGCGCCGAGCTTCTACGAGTACATCAAGCGGGAGGAGATGGTCATTAGTTCCACCGACTTCCCATTCCATCAGGGGGACCTTGTGCTGATCACAGAAGGGTTCACCGTGTACGCTATCGCACAGGTACGGGAAGCGATGCAGCCCGTCACTTATCGAGAAGACCTTGAAGCGCCTTTTGACGAATTGAAGATTGATTATGAGGAAAAGGTGCTTTTTGCGCCGGCGGATTGGCACGAGCTGCCGAAGACTCAAATTTTTAAGTATGAGCTTCAGCAGGGAATTCGCGAGGTTCAATCGAAAGATATCCGGGAGACCGCCATTGATATCTGGGAATCCCGTGGCGATCAGGTGAGTGATCTTACCATCCATTGCAGGACCACCGAATATTTTCCGGATAAGAACTGGCTGTTTCCTGCTCTTGTCCTAGTACGTAACCGTTGGAATGACTATGGATGGTCAACCGGCTATGATTTATTTATTTACCGCTCTTCATCCGAGAACCAGCGCGTCAAAATCGGTACTACGAAAATTTTGCAGCGCGATAAGCAAGATACCACACTACCATTGTCATTTGAACAGTTGGGCGATGAGTTTTGCTCCCTCGGACAGACGATCGAATACTATAAGCGGCTGAAGTCGGAGTTGCCGCTACAATATCAGCATGTGTTGCGGGCGCTTAACGACAGCGCATACTTCGTGGATATCCGTAAAAGTTTTGAAAAGGAAAAGGGATTCAGCATGTCCCTGCAACGGGCTACGGAGGCAATGCTGGCACTAGATGAAGCGAGAAGAATTGTGGAAGAGGAATTGATTGCTGATGGCTATAAGTTTACTTTCAGTGTAACGATAGGAAAGGCTGATGAAGAACATGTTGTGGATTTTGAGTTCAATCAGCAAGCTGAGCTCCCCAATCGTTTTTTTTGTTTAATCGGTAAAAACGGGACAGGAAAGACGCAGTTCCTTTCTTCGCTGGCCAACAAACTGACGGATGATCAGCGGCCTGGTACGTTTGAGCCGGAAAGGCCCGGGTTTAGGAGCGTTATCGCGGCATCGTTCAGCTATTTTGATAAGTTCAACCTTTCTGTGCCGAAAGACATCAGTTATCATTTTATAGGGGTTCGAAACAAAGACGGTTTGAATGATGAGGAAACGATGGCCAATCTGGTTTGGCAGGCTTTTGTCAAGTTGGCCGGGGACAAAGACAAAAAAGATCTCTGGCTGGAGAGCCTTCAAAGTGCTTTGGAGATAGAGTATCTTGATTTTGAGCTAAGCGAACTCATCAACATCTCGAAAAGAGATGAGTTTTTGGAACGGACGGAGGGCATCTTCAGTTCAGGTCAAAAAATAATTTTTCAGTTCCTGACCCGTTTTCTATCCGTGCTGGATTATCAATCGCTACTGCTGTTCGATGAGCCCGAAACTCATTTACATCCCAACATTGCCGGCCGCTTGCTTCGCGCTATTCATAAAATTCTCGATAGATATAAGTCCTTCAGCATTTTGTCGACGCATAGCCCGATCATTGTGCAGGAAGTCCCTAGCCGATACATCCGCATCTTTGATCGCCATCAAAATACGCCGATTGTCAAAGACCCTTTGATCGAGTGTTTCGGCGAAAATCTTTCCAATATCAGCAATTCAATTTTCGAGGCGGATCAAGAAAAGGAAATCTATAAGGTTGAACTTGAAAGACTGATTTCCGTATATACATTGGATGAAATCAAAGCACTGTTCGAGCTGCGACTTAGTACGAATGCACAGGTGTATTTGCAAACCCTAACTACTAGATTTGACAATGGTAAGGTGTAATTATCTTGGCTATAATGAAATGGTCTTATTGGGAACTATCATGGAAGAGAAGGAAGATCCTGGTAAGACACAACTCCTGGCCATTTATGATACTGTTGCCGAACGATATAATCGGTACCTCAGCAATTTTGACATGGTCGGCGCCATTTCCGATTCCCCGTTTCTGGCTGCGGACCAAAAGGAAGCGAGAGACGCCTTAATTTCATGCTATGAGAGTAGGACTAAAACCTTTAAGACAGTGCGAGGTCGCATTTTCAAAAATCAGCCGAAGGCAATTTTAACCTATTGCCCATATTGTCTTCTTAACGTACCGAAAACCTTGGACCATTATATCGGAAAAAGGCAATTCCCGGAATTTTCTATTTTATGTAAAAATCTTATCCCTAGTTGTTGGGATTGTAACAAGAAGAAGGATGAAAAATGGCGACTGAACGGCCGGCGACGAATCATTCATTTTTATAATGACACGTTTTTAGCGCATCGATTCTTGCGCGCCCGGCTGATTTACCCTGCGAACGGCAATATTCCAGCGATTGAATATTACCTGGAAAGACCGCCAGAAATGACGGTAGCTGAGTTTCAGTTGGTGGAATGGCATTTCGAAGATCTCGAACTGCTATCAAAATACAATGAGCGGGCCAATACTACTTTTTCCGTTGAGTATGAAAACGGGCGGAAGGCAAACGAGGCGCAAGTGCCGCGCGCAACTATCCAGACTATGTTAATGAATGACTACACAGGGCATGCCGAGAAGGTCTGTCCCAACTTTTATCAGGCTGTAATGTATGAGACTTTAGCCAACGATCCCACGTTTTTGGCAGCTTTAGGGCCTTGAGAGCAGGAAGATGAAAAGACATTCGACATGAGGATTCTTCCATTTTAGGAAAATACTGAAGTTAAGAGACTTGCGATTTTATAACTAAATAATGAAAAGATGAGTTATACTTACCGAAAAGAGAAGCGTGTGTGCGCAGACTGGATACTGAGTGTTTTATGTGGCAATCCGCTTGTGGAAGTGAGCCCGATGCGGGTAGACTGGGATAAATACAAATATGATATTTTCACCACCCGTCAACTAATGGGGATGGATGCCTACAAGTTGGAGGAGTTAAACGACGCTATCCGGTTGCTTAGTCGTCATGGGCATATCCGGTCAGATGTCATCAAGGAAGATCAATCGCACAAGAGTCTATTTGCTACTATTGAAGGTCAGGACGCTTATTTCGAAAGCTATTATTTGAAGGAGAACCAAAAGGATCGACTGGAATCCATTGAGTTATATACCAAATGGATGCTGCCGATTCTGAGTATTGTCATTGCGCTGTCGGCGCTAGTGGTGTCGATTGCATTTCATAAATAGATCAGAATTGGGATTTCCGATGTTTTATTATCTCAACTCATGTGTTAAATAGGATGCATATTAATTGAGCTGATATTGCAATATCCTGAAAAATAAAATGTCCTGATTGGCATGTTCATTAATAGGACCCTCATTGTTCGAAGAGGCAGGTGCCTTAAACGAAAGCGAAACCACCCCAGCTATACCATATGAATTACAAGGAAGTCTAAAACTTAAATCAGCGACACTTGTGAAAACCCTCAATTTATTGGCGAGTCGAGGCTTATATTTGGGCATCGATAACCACCTAGCTTCATGACAGACTCATCATCCCCGCTCACCGATGCCTTTCTCGAGCAACAAATCAAGGACCTGCAGCACCTCATCATTGCATGGGCCCGGGCGAAAGACTTATGGACGGATGCGTCCTTTCACTCTTATCTTGAGTGGTTCGACGATGAGCCCTCAGACACAAGTGCGCAGATTTGCGTTCTAGTGTCCGATGGCATGTTTCTCGGCATGCTGGATGGTTTTTATGGATCACTTCTGGATGAATTTCAATCATTGCTGGAGCCTACGCCTTTTTATTATGAGATGGAAAAGAGGTGCGCGGTTTTCTATTGCTCGGACGATGCTTTGAATGCGACCTATGTTCAGTATTTTGAATGGCGGTGGATCTGTAAGCTGATAGAGCCAGATTATACAGGGCTGTATGACGAGCTATATGCGTATTTTCGAGCCGACCCTAGCCGGTTGCAGGCGCTCCATCACAGAAAGCTGGAGATTTTGGTCAGTGAGCTTTTTCGAAACCAAGGCTATCAGACCATACTTGGGCCTGGCGGTAACGATGGGGGTGTAGACCTTCGGCTCATACAGCGCAGTGGGATCGATACGATCACGACGCTCGTGCAGGTCAAGCGGTATCATGCCCGTTTGCCGATACGGCTGGACGCGGTAGCAGCTTTACTCGGCCATCTTCAGGACCAGCAGGCGGACAAAGGTTTGTTTGTTACAACCTCCAGGTATCTTCCTGGCGTCCACGGTTTTGCCAGTCGCCATCCAACAAAGCTGCAATTGGCCGATTCCACAAATATTGCGCAATGGAGCGGTTGGGTTGAGAACCGCATTGTGCGCGACAAGAGCCAGGCGTTGACAGATGCAGCTATTCTAAAGCTGTTGAAACATCCACCTGCAGGCAGTTATGCCGGCAGGATCGCCGTAGCGAGCGTCGGATATGGCATAGTGGATAGTGAGTTTTGTATGATTCTCATAGATGAACCTCATGTGGTGCTCCTGATGCGGTTGTCTGCAGATGAGACATACCTTGACCATCCGTATAATACGCGTGGTACCGCTGTACCTTGCCAGGACGAACGAATCTTGCAAAACAAAGTCAGAAACCATGTCTTTCGCGCGAAGAAATGGAAAGCAGAGGACGGGAGCATCCGTTTTGCCGGACGCCAGCATCATTACTGGATATGGGATGGGGTGCCCCGGTATTTTGATTACAATGATTAAAGCCATACTTTATACACTTGAAGACAGATCATCCAGGTTCCACCGATCCTCCCGGACATCCTGCCAGTCGATGGTGGCATTGACGACGGACAGATCGAAGTTTCCTTCCTCGAGCGTGCGAAACATGTCGCCATAGCGTTGCCGGTAGATGTCGTATGTATTGAGGTATTTTTCTTTGACCTTGCCGTCAAATTTCGCAATCCCGTCCCGCAGGGCGCGCAACATATCCAGCTCGGCCCATAAAAAGGACGGGCTGTCGATAAGCAGCTCCCAGGGCAAAGGCAATTCACCATTATAATAGTTGCGCATGTGCTCGAGTTCCTGGGTCAGGAACACGAAACCGAATTGATCATCAAAAGGGGCGATTTTGAAGACGTCGCTCAGCCGAACAAGATCGTTCGAGATGAACAGGCCCATGGCCGGCAGGTCTTTTTCTTTTTTATAGGCCTCAATCAGCGCCATACCATGGTAGGCCTCAAAGTTTTTCATGCGTCGATAATCGAATGGGCCATATAGAAGAATCGCGCGAAATTGAATATCGAGCTTCGTGCACCATTTCATCAGATCCTGCACGTATTCGCAGGCATACATCACTGTCGTCCGGTGATAGTCCTCGCGGTCTGGATCTTCCAGGTTAAAGGTGAGGATGGTGTCGGAAAATACAATGGTCTTGCTCGTAACATCGGTGTGTACATTCAATCGGTCGATGGCGGCAAACAGCTTCGATATTTTTTCCGAACCCGTGCGGACTATCTCTGCAAAACCGAGAATGTCTATATACAGGAGATATCTGTCTGTCATAGCATAGATTGATTACAGTTGCAACAAAATTACTGTCTATCGAAAGATAGGAAATATGTGCAGATTACCATCTACTGGCATGCGTCGTTTATTTCCCGCAACAATGCTTGAACTTGACGGGTTTTCCACCCAACTTCATCTTGCCGCAGGGACAAGGATCATTCCGTCCGATCTTTTCACCGTTCTTTCCCATGGGGATACCGGGCTTCAAATTTATTTTTGTCAGGTCTTCCTGCTCTTTGTCGTAGGCCCAGGGTTGATCCGAAAAAGCTAGGACATCTACCATTCTATCGGTCTCGGTATTGCTGCCCAGGGCAAGCCATAGGTCAGCTTTTGTTTTATATTTCCTGGCCATCGCCAGCTGCAACAATCGGTGGCCCAGTGTGTCGGGAGTGCCTTGCTGGCAAAAGAAGGTAACGCCACTGGTGTTTCGACCATAAATAAGTGAAAAATCGTGGTGGTGTCCGTCACGTTTTGTCCAGGCAATGGTTCGCTCCATTGCTTTAATAAGTTCATCCGCTCCTGTTCCGGATAGGTCGTACAGAAAAAAGATCGCATCGGTAAAGCGTGGCTCATGCGTATCTTTGACTTCCTGGATAAGTTTGTTGAATTTTTCGTTCTTCCATTTGGTATGCAGCCGTTCAACGGCTGCTGTTGTTGGCTGATGGCCCTTGATTGCCGGAAAATGGGCATCGATCAGCTGCGCAAAACCTTCATCGATGGCGATCCGCTGCGCGTCCTCTGATGCAAAGAGTTTCTGATTCAAATGAAAGCCCAGAAAGGCCATTTCTGACGCGGCTTTAAAATAGGTGTAGTGATTGATCCGTTGCCTTATATAATACAAGAACTCGAAAGGATCAGCCAAGTAATAGGCAATGATATCCAGGTCAAACACGCTGATGCAGATAGGATGCGGATTGCCTGGTTGCCGCGAAAGGTACATGTCCACCTGGTTCTTAATAGCAGGATAGTTATCGGAGGTCAAACAAACCAGGTATACTTCATTTATAGCTTCATTCAACGTAAGCTCCGTGCCTGTAGCATCGACCAGCCGATTGCTGTTATTGAATATCGCCTGCCGACAGATGAGCCCCTGGTTATAGGCAGCTTGTACAGCTTCGGCAAAATCTTTCTTCAGCCTAGCGGTATCTCCCCGCCGGGCGAGCTCCGTTAGCCGTTTGGATTTCGCTTGAAATACAATGGCCTTATTGCCGGCGACGGCCAAAATATCGATATCGGTAGCATCCTGTCCTTTTGATCGCTGTATGGTGATATTCTTGAACAGCCCGGCACCGAAAACCGGTAAAAGCATGTCATAGGCGATGTCTTCGGTTGCCCGCCCCCGGTTATTGCCCGCTTGCGGCTCATAGCTTGTGTTAAGTGTCCAGTAAAAAGGGCTTTCGTATAGTGACTCCGCTAATAGGTAATGTACAGGGAGATAAAATAAATTTTCCTCGAGCGCAATGATGGGATGAGAAGATAATGCGTTGTACTGACCGAGTGCCTGGAGATTTTTATTTACAGTGCCTGGTTTGAAAGAAAAGGCAGCCAGGAAGGATTTATCTTCAGGCTCATCTCCATCGGATAGATCCTGCAATGAAAAGCAGAAGATGCCGAAGATCTGCCGGCAGTAGTCCTCAAATGACGAAGGTTTCTTGATCATTCGGTGCTTTTTGCCTGCCAGCGACTTTAGATCGGTTGCGATCTGCGTGGCCCGGGCGATCGAAAATCCCTTTTCCTTTTTTATCCAAGCGGCATCATAGGCGTATTTTTTAACCGCTAACTCGTTATATTGAAAATCATATGCTCCTGACCCACTATAGAAGATAGGCTCCTGCATCATCTGTCCGGATCCAAAGAAATTACGGAAAGCAGTCTCTTTCTGTTCGTCCGTCATCGTTTGAAGTGCTGCAGCGTAGTCCTCAGTGAGATGTTCGACAAGTGGCTTAGCATGCGCAAAATGCAGCTGTTGGAAGAGGACATGCACCTGACTGATATCAGATTGACATTGCTGCTGATCGGGGTAGGTGAGAGTAATCTTGTGCTTCACCATCAATCCTATCAGTAGCGCAAGTTCCTGAAAGCTTAGTTTTTGCTGCCAGTCAATGTCTGCCAACTCGGAGGGATCCAGGAACAGGTCTTTCAATAAGAGGAAGGAAAGGGTAAAGATAAAACCCGGTGTGGATGCAATGTCTTCCAGTTTTTGCAGAATTTCTTCTTTTTCCATGCTCCCAAATTTTTGCCAATGTACATATGTCTTAGATGTTGGAATCAGTTACTCCCCCTCTCCTGGGAGAAACGATTTTATAGGATATTGGACCCCGCGGGGTAGCAGTCTCAATCAGCCTACTTTTCGGTCATCGAAGTGATCACCTGCTGCAATTCAGTCATATCGTTCCAATCCAGACGCCATTGTTCTATGAAGGGTACATCGTTCGACTTGGGCAAACGATCTTTTTCAATTTCATTTACCTTTATCATGGTCGGCACCGGGATGGCATCGCCGATGAGTAGCGCCTCCCTGGGCTGCAACACCGACAGATTGTCCGTAACCCCACTTAACGAATCTGGCATCAATCGCTTCACGTAAGCCTGGTCGGATGGATTGGTTACTCTCATTATCACAAAACTGTTGCATTGCGAAAGGATTGTCTCCGAAAGTTCTGACGGCCGCTGACTTATGATCATAGCAGACAATCCGTATTTACGGCCTTCTTTGGCAATTCGTTCAACTGCCTCTCTTACGGAGCGGTACTTGGATTCTTCCACCTTGGGAATATAATTATGGGCTTCCTCGTACACAAGCAAAAAAGGATTTTTAATGATAGGAGTGCCGGTGGTAAGGTCGTTTACTTTTTTCCAGTGATAGGCGAAGCTAAAGACTAGGCGACTGACCAGCGCAACCGTAATATTGAGAACCTCAAATGGCATCCCGCTCAGATCGATCAACGTTACGTTGGTTTTAGGGAAGAGGACTGCATCGTTTTGATCTTTGACCTCTTGCCCAATGAACTGTCTGATGATATTGAGAAGATCGCTGGTCCTGATATCAAAACACTTTTTGAAAAGAAAATCCAACCGTTCATCAGTGATCTGTTTATCCAGTCTGGTTAATATTTTCGTAAATTCCCCATGATAGTCACTCTGCGAACCTTCGCTTACACAGTCATATTTGAACAAATATTCAGTCGATGGAAAAGTTCTAGTCGTTGTCCCGTTGTTGATGGTGATTTGTTGGTCTTCCTGAAAGGCGTCAGCAAATCCTTCAGTTGTGGCATCGGCGGCATTTAGCTTCCATTTTACTATAACGCCGCCTCTTTCCTTCTTGCTTTCATTCAGGTTGCGCAGGTATCTTCGCACTTCCCTGAGATCGAAATATACCGGCATATCATAGGTGACCTGATCTTTTTTTTCAGCGGGACTATGCCTCTTTTTATTTTCGACGATGACATGCTTCAGTACCATCTTCTTGAAGCCGTCCTCGGCATCGTTTCCAAGCAGGAAGGCCTGCAGTTCTTCTGAATTCATCAACCAATAGGGAAGCCGCAGTTCCTTCACGGATAAGTGCCTGCATTCTGGAAAGGCGCTGGAATATTCATTGTGTAAATCAAAAATGAGGATGTGGGAATTGTTCAGAACAGCGCCGCTTTTTTGTTGCAGGGTGTAGTTTGCCCTGGTGCCTTCCTGTAAGATCTTGGCGACAGTGCAGGATTTTCCCGATCCTGTTGAGCCAACCACAGCAATATGCTTATTGAAGAATTTGTTTCCATCCATCTCTACGGATAGCAGCTGATTATCTTTAGTAACATAATTCGATAGTGTTCCGAAAGAGAAGACTTTATTTTTATCTTCTTCTTTAGATATCGGGAACTTGAAGATGCCTTTTAATAAATGCTCGTCAGCCACTTCGACCTCGCTCGGTGGGATAGTTATGCGGCTTCCCCCTCGGACAAATATCCCATTCTCCATTAGGCCTACGGGCTGTATGTCTAATATAAAGGATGGATCTTTCTTTTCCAGTGTAGGCCCTTCCATTCCTTCCGGGTTCAGATCTTTTATTTTATAGCTCTGAAGGATACCGATAATAGAGACTTGATTCTCATCTGTTATTTTCATATAGCTGCCTATTCCGAAGCTGTCATTTTTCATGGCAAACTTGTTCGGGTTCGTCACTTCAACCTGAATTAAGTCCGGCAGAACGGTCATGACCTTGAAGTAGTCGTCATTAACGATGAGCTTATGGAAAAGGTCGCCTATGTCCGCGAGGTTCGAAAAATTTGAGGAAGGAGGAATGACGTAGATGCCAAACTCCTCGGATACCTTCGAAAAATACTTGTTTTCGTCATCTTCGGAAAAATAAACAATAACGTCTATCGGTTTTATTTTGTCCGCGCTTGAACTCTCCCAATTTGTTGTAAATGTTTCAGATGAAATGATTTTGATCTGATAGGAAGCTTTAGAGATTCGGTCAACCTTTGTTGTGTTGACGATTGGCTCCTCATTGAAACGGCTTGCACTAAATGTTCGGTGCTCGTTGCCGTCATTGAAGTGAATGCGATTTTTATCCAGGATTGTTTTGAGCTGCTCCAGAGTAGCCTGATCTACGTCCAGAACAAGCGTACTGACTTTATTTTTTGTGCTGAAGGCTACATCGAGCTCGTAGGTCTCAGCGATGATATTTTTCACGAGGTGCAGAAAAGCCGCCTCTCTGTTTGGTTCGGTTAAAAAAGTTTTTCCGATAAAGAAAAACTTTCGTTTCCGGATGTCAAGGGCCCTGCCGGTTTTCAATTTCTTCCTTAGATAATTGATATAACTATCTTTACTTTTGAAGGCAGCATACCATTTATTAAATAGAAAAGCTTTTTTGTCGATTTTAATACTGAACTCGTGCTTTTGAATGGTTCTTTCTGCGTCTTGTGCTTTGGTCGCCAACAGCGCTACTACAGCGAAACTATTATTGTAGTAGTACTCTGCCTCAAGATCTGTTGTGCACTTGAATTTCTCTTTTAACATAGCTCTTACGGCTTCGCTTTGCTTTTCCAGGTTGTGGACAGCTTTTACGATTTTGATCGAAAAGTCACCCAGATCGACTGCGGTGAGCCCAAGCTCAGTATGACGCTCATAAGGAACTTTTATACGATGACCATCAACATCCAAGGAAAAGTCATCGTTAGCTTCGCGCTGGTAGTTGTATCCGGTAAGAACATGTGCGGCGATATCGGTAAATCTGTATTCATTCGGCCTCGCCGCTATCGGCTGCAGGATTGCTTCCAGTCTATCCCAACCTTCACCAAAATGCGCATAGAGCGTATAATGAAGGGCTGGGCGCCCTTCATCTTTTCTCTTTTTAAATTCTTCTAGCATGAGCACGATAGGCTCTCGGACAAGTTCAATTGCGTAGCTCGAGCCTTCGTAATATTTGACCTGGATGGCGATTTTTTCTGTAGCCGTATGCACGTCGATGTCTTCTATGCCTTCCACCGTCACACTGTCGTGGTCCGTAGGTAAATTAATGATTTGGGCAATCGTGTGGTCGAACTGGTAATAATAACCTGAGATGGCGTGATGTGCCGATCTGTTGTTCTTTTCCATTAGACATAGAGTTTTAGCATGGTATTGTCAGGACTTCGGGTGATTGTGTGATGATGAGGAGCCTTTCGGACCCCTCATCGCCCAATTCGCTAATACCGGGCACAATGTAGCACAATCCCGATCAGAATTAGCCCGTGAAAACACCCAGTTTCTCCGTAATTGTGCTTATTGTGTCCGAATTCTACATGGCGATACATTCCATGCCGACGTGCACTAAAATGCGTATCTGGGTGCCAAATGCGTCAATAATAGGTTTTGCTCGTTGCTGTCCGTCTGACCCGTTTGCACATCCAGTGTCAGATAGTTCACTGGATCATACAACGCAGGGAGGAGACAAATGCTTTTCGGTAAGTCTTTCTTCTTTCCCCGTCCCATGGCTCATCTGTCAAACTCCTCATGAATACTGGGATGATTAGGTAGATTCGGGAAAGTGCCATCGGCTGCCAACAGCTTGTGTCCATGATAACCGTAGTAGCGATAGGCCCCCACGATTGATGAGGCAAAGACCATCTAATAATTAACAACTTTAAATTTTGGCGTTATATTTTGAGAATCCTCTAAAAAATAGAATTTGCTTAGTTATAACTAAGCATAAATTATAAAAAGACATAGATTTGTAAAGTAAACCTTCCTTCTTTTTATAGTGGATTCTTTGGGAGCAGATCATACAACGAGCAATCCAAGATCTTCGCAAGCTCATTAAGATGTCTAAGATTGTAATGTGCTGGATAGTTAGCGCTTTCAACTTGTCCGATGAAGCCTGTCGACACGTTGAGTTCAAAGGACAGATCAGCTTGAGAAAGGCCGAGGGATAGCCTTTTCTCTTTGACTTTTTTGATCACATATTTGTCCAATTTAGAAAGCTCCTTCAAAACTATTACTTAGTATAGCTAAGTTGCGCTTTTTGTATGTTCAATACAATCAGCTATAGCTAAGTGGCTTTTTGAAGATGATCAAGAATAATATTTGTTAGACGACTTTGAGTTTAAACCTTAAACTATTTTTCACCCTAGTAAACAGAAAAAATAGTATAGCATGCTGAACAACCCACTTCCCATCCTCATTCCTTATGAACCTGATGTATTTTGGGAGGAGATCAGGAAAATAGTTCATAACGAGCTTTCGAAATTGGATTTATCGAGACCGTCAACCTCTTCGGAATCGGAAGTCCTTGGACTTACTTATAAGCCTCTTTATAACATGAACGAGATATGTAAATTCTTTGGGATTTCTAAGCAGACTGTTTATGACTGGATAAAAAACGGAATCCTCAAACCAGTGAAAATTCAATCTCGTGTATATTTTCTATACCAAGATGTTCAATTGTTGCTTAAATCGGGAGCAAAATAGAGAATGTCCCATCGATTCAAATCACGCTTGCGGCAGAATGTTGCGGTCCAAACTGGACTCGAGTTATTGGAGTTTTTTTGAGACCATTAAACACGAGAAAGGTGAATTTAAAATCGATGAAACCTTTATCCAGTAAGGGTTTTGGTGATTGCTATTTCAATCAAAGAATGCATAAAACAAAAATGGGTAATTCGGAGAATTACCCATTATGATAAATAAGCTATACACATCATACAGATTATCAACTCTATATGTGGTTAGCGGGGCGGAGGGGACAAATTTCGAACTTTTTAGACCTAAATTTGGCCCAATTAAACCATTTTTGGGCTGATCATTTCCGCCCCTAGAATAACCTAATATCTTGGCGACTCGACCACCCGGTCCATCTAGTAGCGGATTGCTAGGTCTCGGCCAATGCAATTCATTGCAATGAGATATTAAATTTTTGCCTTCTTAATACTGAATTCGCATGCAGAACATGCCTTTGGCTCCTTGTTATTGCTATCAGGGACTTCCTTACCCGGTGACACCGCCGTCTCTTCCTTGCTCAACGGGATGCTGAATTGAAAGTCATTCGAATTCGGTTTATTTGATAAGGCCAATTCAAAGGCTGTATGACAAATTTTATGGATAGTTTCTACGATTTCAGTAGCTTCTTCATCATTGTAATGCTCACACCCTGGAAACGTTCTTAGCGTTTCTATCGTCAACTTCTCCTTTTGGGGATTGACCTGTTCACTATAACGCATCATATCCTCGACTGTCTCAAATATGGGAAATTCGAATTTCAATTTGATAAGATTTGACTAAAGTTAGCGCTTCTTTAATAATACCACAACTCGGGAAAGCTGGACAAATGTCTAACCTGTTTGTTAAAGATTTAACAGAAGTTGACCATTGCTACATCAGTAAAACACTTTTTTCTAAAAAATAGGAGTAGAATTAATCAAGAACAAGCCAACCCACAAATACAGTTAGTTCAGCTTTTTAGCGATAATCACTTTTAGTTCAAAGATTTATTATATCAATTTGGAAAATGTAATAATATGATATTGAATAATCAATTTACTTTTCCGAAGTTTGGACCTTAAGAGCAAATTCAATAATAAACTTCAGGGTAAAGGATGCTTTTTCTTCTGTAAGCTTATCTTCATTAACTATGGGAGAGGTCACTAGGTCCCCGTCCGGCGTGGCAGCTACTACTTCAGGGACGATTCTTTTAAACCGAACAATATCCCGGTAGTCAACCCCAAGTGTCATGTTACTAATGGCAGTAGATAATAATCCAAAATTTTGCCTGTACATGTGATTTAGCGCAAGTAGCGTTTCATCAATTTTTATCTTTACCTCTTTGTCGAAAGGACTTTGAATAAACCACTCTCCTTTTGTGGTCATTTCAGGTAACATATAAAAAAGCTCCCGTTCCCAAAAGTTGTGGGACCCTCCTTTGGATAGACCTGCTCTTTGAACACTTTCTAATGTGTAGTATGCCTTAGCCACGGAAATTATGGCTTCCTTATAATTACTCTTGGCTAATAATCCTTCAGCGGCTAAAACATAGTTCTTTACGGCTTGGTCAGAAATAAGTTGCGCTAAGCTAACGGTTTCAAAGTCAAACCCAAAGACGATTTGAGTATTGTCTTTGAAAAACAAGGACGCAGTTGCTTTAGAATCATCTATTTCAATTTTGGCAGGAATCAGGCCATTATGTTTAAGATTATTTCTGCGATCGTTAATTTTTTTAACGGACGACCGCAATGTGAGGTCAGTCATCAAATTGAAATAGTCCATAAGAGGAGGGCTTCTGCGGCTGCTAATATTTCGATATTCAGCTGCTAGATTCATAAACATATCCATGCTGTCATGAAAGGACAGGAGGGCCGTAAAAGAAGTGATTTCCGGTTCTTCAGCTTGAGAGATAGCGGTATCATAAACTCTTTTTATTATAGAGAGACGCCTTAAGATTGTTTCTTGTGTCATTGGAGGTCTGAATGGTTTATGACCGAAATTTTCTGATCGATAACTAAATACCCGACAGGTTTATGATTTCAACAAAAAATTTATTTAGAAAGAATTTGCCAATCAAAATCAAACAGTCCCTTTTGTTGCAAATCTAACATAATGGGTTCAATTCTATTTCCTGCTAAGATTTGATATTTACTGTTCTTATAAATAGTCATTATTCCTATTAAAAAATAGTCTAAGACCATTTTGCCGAGTTCCGGCCTAGCCCGTAAATACCAAAGACCGCAACCACTCATGCCATAAGGCTCACAAACTTTATCACTTCTGTTTCCTGTTTTCATATCTATACCTCTTCCAGCAAAATTTAACACAAAATTCTTTTCCTTGTCGAAGTGATAATAGTCATATCTTTTTTCGTTTGCCATGCTTAGTAGAAAATTTGCCGAACCTGTAAAAATGTCTCCTCCTTGCTCCCATATATATTCCGTAGGAAAGCCGGTAATCATATAATTAGTGGTTTCCTTCGGGATATGGGAATGACAAATTTTTGTTAATGGAAGAAATTGATATGTTTCAGTGAGTAATAACCCTAACATTCCATCCAAAAGAATATAAGCTACGTCAGTGTTTTTATCAAGTTCAAAATTTGTTTCGTGACAAGAACCAATGACCTTCACTATCCCAATACGTGTATTAACATATAAAGGGCCTGCATCAGTGGTTTTTGTTACGTGAGAAGCTGTAAAGATTAAATACTGATCCTCAATTTGGATTAAAACACCAGACCCATATGGAGAATAATTACGTGGCGGCTTAACTCCTTTTATCAAAAATTGAATAGTGTGAAAATGCAATTTTTCTTTAGAAAGATTTAAGGCTGCATCGTGAAATAATATTTCAGCTTCTTTTATATCCATTTTCAATTTTCACATTCTTTATTTTTATTTAAGATTTGCGGTCTCCTCTCTTGGCCCTTCAACGACACGTTGTATATGTCGCAATGCCTTGTTTTCCGTTTGTAATTTCGCAATTTCTTCCTTCATTCCTTTTGTTTTTTTGATGTCAGTCAAGATTTCCGATTCAATATAGCGGCATAGAAGTTTTGCCTGCCAGTTGTTTACTTTTTGTCCTACCAACTCGCAAATAAAAGCTGTGTCATCACTGCGTAAGGTCATTTTTTCGCTGGCGAGCGCATATAAAAACTCTAATAATGCTTCGCCCTGTTCACTTTTATTATGACGAACTAATGTTTCAAGAATGCCCCTCATTTCGCTACTCAGAGTGTCATCAATATGATAACAAAGCTCCTGTACATGCGCCGCTCTCAGAATAGAAGCCTGAATAATTCCATCGTTAAATCTGTTAAAATTATTGGGATCTATCAGTTTCCTTACGTATTCAGATTGGTGTAAATCCTTCCCTTCCTTTGCATTTCTCAATTTGTTGAAAATACTTGAAATTGTAAAGTACACATCTGCTTGACTAAGATTTTTGTGATAATCTGGATAGCTTAAAAACGCATAATTTTTGCGTAGTTTTAATTGTTGGTTATCAACTATTGAATGCCAGAATAGTCGATTGGCTAAGCCCTTTCGTTGATCGCTCATACTATCTTCCAGGTAGTTGATACGTTGGTCAATTAATCTCAAAGCATGATTGCCATGTTCTTCTCCATCGGCAAAAGCCTTAAGAGACTTAAGAAAGACTATTTCTTTTAGCCAAGAGGTGTGTTTGACATCATTTGTACAATAGAAATATTCCACAACATGCATAGAATTCGTTTCTCTTCCATGTTTACCTTGACGCAAATTTGATTTTAAAAAGTCCAACGTTTCCTCGCTCTTGGTTCTGGCCATCGCTATAAAATAGATAAGTTTTAAGTCATCATACTGACGTAAAGCCCTGCTCAGATACAACAGATTTTTCCCGTTTGAAATACATGATGCTACCACTACAGCGCTGCCCGGAACATTTTGAATTAGCCCAATTTCTTCAAAAGTAATAATACGTGGACTTTTACCCTCGACATAATTATCTTCAATGTTTGATACGATATATTTAGCCAAGAGGACAGACGCAGGATCAGGCAGGCAGACTAGGTACCTTGTGTTGCTTGGAATATACTGATGTATATAGTCATTTAGCTTGTCTTTAAATATTCCATATCTGGTTCCTCCTGAGTTGTATTCCTTAAGAACGGCTTCCATATCAAGATAGATTTCATATTGCAATTCCGTATTTCCATTCTCTTTGTAACTGGCCTTAATGACGCTATTTGGGCGACCATTCACTGCGCCAAATTGTTTAACGAACACGTTCAGCGTAGGTGGAGGGTCCTTAATAGTAAATATGATTCGTTCTAGTTTGGGATTCTCAGGCAGAAACACATCCCCATTTATCTTGGCTGGATGAGAACCTTTTTTACAGAATTCACATTCGTCGCCTTGGTAGGTGGGGTACAGCATAATGCCATTAGTAGAATTCTCGCTTTGCGTGAGATTACAAAGAATATGTTCTTTATTAAGATTATAGGTATCCTCTGGTCCTAAATAGTATAAAATGATAATATCTTTTTTGCTGACCATCGGGTGTTTCTTTATAATCCTGTCCAGAATATTGGCGGAGGTGGATGCAGAGATTAAAATAAACGAATTTTCCAGCCTCTGGTCATCAGTATTTACAAGCCCTTCGTAAGATGAAAAACTTGAAACCGGCAACATTTTATAGTCTGGCTGTGACTTGCTGAATAAAATCCTTCTTTTAAGCTCTTGCATAACCAGCGCAAGGCTAATTATAGACGATGTGTCACAATAAATTTGCAGAAAAGTTTGCGTACTGAATATTTTAAGCAAGGAAAATGCAATAAATGAAATTTCTGAGGTATGTAACAGTACATTACCTGTCCGAAGAAACTTGTCGCAGTGCTTTTTTGATGGAAATACGTAGTGATGGCCGGCATTTGATTCGATAAGACCTCCACGTTGGAGAAATATTTGCAAAAGACCTTCATTGAGTAGCCGATCAAAAATGCCCTCAACTCCATACCACTTGTGCCAATTAGCTCCTCGCACCTTTGCAAGTTCTCTTTTTTCATCAAAAGTAAATACCCAGGTATGATTTAGGAGGTTTTCATAATTTGATTTCGGAATATACCTGAATGTGTCTGTGATCTGGCCTTCGAATGCAGCCACCATTGTGACTCCAAGATGAGCGCCACCAAAAACATACATTTCATCAGTTTGCACATGCGTTTCATAATAAATTTTTAGCTCTGACTGTAAAGTGGTTACTAAATTATTATGATTCTCACAATAGATGATCGTGGCTGATACAGGAATCAATTCATCCTGCTCGTTAGGCTTTTCATAGTTGAAAGGGAAAATATAAAATTGATTCATCCGGAATTAGTTGAGGGGATAAATAATCGAAATAGCAGAGCCGCTTGCATAAGGACGCCGGGTCATTTCATCCTTAGTATTGTTCATCCAATCGAATAATGCGATATCCTTGGCGTTTTCCGCATGTATATACGGATGAGTCTGCATATTTCTAAAAACCAACAATTCATCAGTACGGATTAATAAAAATCCCTTTTTGTCCAGAATCCTTAATATGCGGTCCAGTCCCAAGCCTTTACCCGTTGAAGATATGCCCTGGGCCGCTGTGTGATTTCTTGCAAGACATTCCTTTAACAGGCGAAGCTTTTCCTCAATAGCCTGCGTATGCCTTCCATCGGGTAAACGCCTTATAAAACCTGCTCCTGAATCGAAAATGGATAATTCAATAAAATACAAATGTTCGTCATCCGTAGCCGGAAGTTTTTGAAAGTAATCAACAAATCCTGGATGATCGCCATAGGTTGCTACAAAAGTTGCTTTAGGTCTCCTGACGAATCGCGCATATAAACCTCTGATATTGGGACTGATCGGTTTATTACTGCTGTCAGTTCGCCCCCATTCGTGTGTATTCTTCATCAACTCAAAGATCATTCCTTTAATAGCATCGATATTGTATTTAAAGTCTCCCCGCAGCACTCCTTTGTTAAAAGCCATCTGATGTAGAAGGGTAGGAACAAGTGTGAATTCTAAAATATCTTCAGACGAGATAAAGGATTGATCACTATAAAAACAACCCAATAAGCCGTTTATGATAGGTAGATGATCGAAACAGGTGAGCAGTAGTTGATTACCTCGTAAGTCTTTTAGGGAGCGCATTCTAAGATTAATACGTTCATTGAACTGTTTTATATGCGGTTTAAGATCAGTCTTATCATTTGGATTCTCAATGCCACGTTTCCAGCATAAAATAATAATAGGATAGCTATAATCCTGTTGCATAAGATCAGGCAGTTGATTATCTAAATTCGAAAAGGGGATGAGAATTTTCCCACCTGAAGTTTTACGTAGCCAAGTTGCGGCAAACTGGATAATAGCAGGCACCAATCCAAATTCAGCAGTGTCAATACTCAGCGGAATCTGTAAATCAACAATCTTTCCATTATATTCCTCTAACTGGTCATAAAGCATCTCTATAATCTCGATAGATAGCTTCCTATTTATTTTTATCATTTTGATTAAAACTTAGCCTTATAATTTGGAAAATACCAAAAAACAATGAATTTACTAAAGAAATCACCGACATTCTTGTTTCCTATGCTACAAGCTTTCAAATTGCCTTTTTGAGATTATGAAGGTGTTTCACCGTTTTTACAATCCCAAAAGCATTTAAGCAACCTCACTCAAGTATTCAATTCTGCTCTTTACTTGAACCTTCTATATTGCCTCGCTTTATCCTTTGACAGTATCTCGATTTTAACATCCACGTCATGCTAAAACAAATTGGCCTCACGGAAATTCCCATCCTTAATTGTCTGAAAGTTGAATATGAAGTTTTGGGCTGGATTTCTAGACTTAAGTTTGATAGAATTCATTCTTCATTTTTTTCAGTCTGAATCTCCCGAAACCTATAGCTATTTTTCAGATTCTCAATTGCAGCAATTATATTAAGGCCATACGTCTTAATTTTGACATTATCCGACAAATTAAATTCGGTACCTATTAATGCATCATACATTTTTTTATGTGGACCAGTGCTACTGCAGAATCCTAAAAGATCGCCCGTATCAAATTCATCCCCATCCCATAAATTAAAACTAAGCAAATTCTCACCAGGTATTTGATATTCCCATGTCCCATGACTTAGAAAGCCAAGTAATTCGTGTACATTCCTGACAGCATATCCTCCGACTGAGTGGCCATACATTTTCCTCGCTGTCGAAACAATTACGTATTGAATTTCTTTCACTTTAGATATATCTGTCTTTATTCGTCGACTAAGTTCCCCAGAATATATTCCATCGCTTATGGCGGATTTAATATAATCTAACTGCGATACCGCCTTTGTTAAATAATTCAGTACTGTTCGATACTCAAACCGGTCTACCGAATCGATAATATCTTTACATTCTGCAATAAATAATACGCCATCCTTATAGGCCAAGAAATCAATATCGCCCTCCCTTTGAGATGGACCTTTGAAGTAGAGTTTAATATTGGCAAAGCAAGTAAATCCTCTTTTCAAAAACTCCCTTTCCAACTGTTCTGGAATTAATATATGATGTGAAATTTGGGAAACTTTAAAATTATTACCCCTTTTCGAAAGGGAAGGAAAAATATTTCGTATGGTTCTCGAATGAAATAAAACAGAAAGAGAGCATATATAGAAGCCATCTTTCTCTACAATTGGCGTATACTGTAGGTCTAAATACATTTTTTTTCCAGCTTTCCAAGACATAATATCCAAATAAGACAATATTTTTTCTTCTTGAATTACATCTTTTAACCAATCAATTATTTGCTCTTTTTTAAATTGAAATAATATTGAGTTAAGAATAATCAGATATTTCTCCTTCGAATCAAATTCCTTTAACTTTTCGCAAAAAGTTATTTGGAGTACATAAAAAACTCTATTTAGAATTATAAGATCGTATAGCGTAAATCCCTTCTTGATCTCATAATCTTTCATTTCAGTTACCGGTATGAATAATTCATCAGTTAAGTGCGCTATAGTCTGATATTCCTCTTTGAAATAGCCAATTTCTTCTTTGCAAATCTCCTTTATGAGATCAACTGGAAAAACTAACGTGTATCTTGCAAACGGTTCTTCAATATATCTAACAACCTCCTTTAATTCATGGTGTATGAATTTTGCCAATTCGGATAGGCTTGGATTATTCGCAATTCGCAATTGCAAATAATAATTATCTGTTTCCTGCTGCCCATGTGAAATGATATTGGACAACTCCATGCTTTTAAATATCTCTTCGTCTTTATGCTCTACAACTAAGACATTATCATTGATTCTACAAGCATAGCCAAGAAATTCAATAGAAATTTCAATATCCTTATATGCTTTAATCCTGTAAGCCGCTTTTATCAGCATTTCAAGGTTATTGCTAGTAACAAAATCTGTATCTATTAGTAAAAGATCTTCAGGAGTAATTTGTAGGTGATCATCTGCAAATGATAGTAAGAAGGATATTGAATCAGATCGTTCTTCCAGTGTGTTCTGACGATCAAAAACCTCATCATCTATAACATATCGCTTCTTATACTTTCTATTTAGGAATAAATAATCATTTATTGCCAGTAGTGACTTAATAATACTTACACGTACCGTTTTATTGCCAATTCGAACATTTTTTCTTTTTTTGTATTTTAATATTGTATCATGTATGTATTTGTAGTCTGCCTTCATTCCTTTGTAAGCAATTTCAAAATGTTTCAACGATTCTATATATATCAAATCATCTGAAGAAAATTGAAATAAACTTTTGTAGTTTAGCAAATGAGTAACTATCCCTGGAACAGGATTCTTGGCTTTTAAATATGTGGACCATCTCAGTATGCCTTCTTTTTTAAGCTTGTCAAGAAAATGCTTTTTGTCAATTATTAAGCCTAGCGATATTCGGTCAATTGAGCCGCCCACACGTCCTTTTTCAAGAAGCACCTTAATGTCAGATATTAGCTTTTTAAGAACGACTTCCACATCCCCATGCTGAATTTGCAAATTATTTCCATGCTCTATCAAATAGTCTGTCCAGTTATTCTTTGGAAATTTATTTTCCCACATGCTGATAGTTTTATTTCCGCATCAATCGAAATGCTCCTGCTTTATCTTATAAACTCCCCGGACTATTCTTTTAAAATAGACCTTATTGTGAATCGAGTGCTTTCGCAAGAAAGTTCTGACAGTACGAGGATTTAAATTAGGTGCAGCATATATTACCTGACTAGCTGTGAATCCTTGCATATTATCAAGTATGCCGTTTTGAACAAGCCTTCTTATGGTACTAAAAATTTGTGACATGACGATCTATTATACATTTGCCAAGGAAATTTAATATATCCCAGTTGAGATTTACTAGGGCTGTGTATCAAGGTATGATAATTTCGCCCTTTTGATAATATTATTCTAAAAACAATCTCTTAAACGCCTTAATTTATTTTCTTCCTTCCCAGGTGAATCATAAAACCTGTCAATTGCGTTACAAGCAGGATTTCCATCATTACCAAAATAGTGGACGAAAGTATATTTATACGCTTCGTTTAGCGAACCCGCATTTACTTCCTCAAAAAAATCAATACTTCGACTAATATTCTCCCTAACGATACAAGCGCAATCGTATAATTTTCCGTCCTGTTGCTTCCAGCCTTTTTTAACATATAAGTAAAGGTCTTCCATCAGTTCTACTTTAAACTCGTGAACAATAGTTATTTCACCAACTGATCGTGTGATGGAAAAATACAAAGAGTGTCCTTTATCGTATATTTTCCTCCATTTCGCCAAATCCGGCTGATTTCGGATTTCAAATTCTTTGTCCCCTCGACTTAATATCTTCAAAGGGTATCTGCCTGCAGGCAAAAAGGAAGTGAACGATTCGGACGGCGCTATTATGCAAATTTTTGCCCCGTCCACTATACCGACTCGCTTTTCGGTAATCTTATCGTAAAAATGGCCATTCTTATATATAAAATCCTTTGATTCCATAAGATTTAGGTTTTCAGAAACTAGCAATATAAAAAATGCCATGCAGATTTCCTACATGACATTTCCACCGGTTGTGCAAAGATTAATTATGAACTAAACACCATTGTTTCCCCTCCTTGATTGAACCGTCCCATTTGAACGGCTTTACCTTTCTCGGGAATTTCGACTACCACATCTACATTGTGCTGGAAAGAATTCGCCCCTCTAAAATTCCCATCTTTAGTAGCTTGAAAGATGAAAATGAATGACTTGAAAGGGTTTTTTTGCTTTAACTCAACAAGATCATTAGGGGTAAGACCCAGGCGATTTACACTATCAAGGAAGATAAAATGATATGGATTTAAAGTCAAGGGCAACTCCGCTGCTACGAATAGGTTAGGATGAACAACATTCTTATCAGCCAGTTTCTTCTGAAGGGTCATGTCCAACCCTTCCTCCTTCGCTACATAGAGCACTTTCCCATGATGCCGAGCCAAATAACCGGCAAAATCAATACAGAGATAGGATTTACCCATCTTGGGCTTCCCATACACCATGGCCGTGAAATTAGGCGATGGATCACCGATCAGGTCATACCATTTCCCTTTTAAGCCAATAGTGGTAAACTGCATATTGGCAAAATCCATGCTGTTCATTAGAACCGGCTTTGCCTCGGGGCCATTGAGGGAGTCGCAGGAATTTTCAAGTATACCATTTAGACCGTTTAAGGTGGCTTTTTCGATTTCCAGGACGTTTTGTCGTTTTCCAGTGGTGAAAGCTTTCAAGTGTTTTTTTATTTCATGAATCTCTACAACATAGGGATCGTTATCGGCAATCTTCCCTTTGTCCATGGCCCTGTTGATCTGGTCTAGGAGTTGGCCGGCCTTTTCCTTTATGCCCGTCTTGCCATTCATGCCGATATACCGCTTGATGAAATTAATAGACGGCAGCACCTTTTGTTCTCGGGTTAACGCCTTCATTTCCTCATAGGTCTCTGGCTTTAGCTCGATCTTGATCTTTGCTTTCATCGAATTAAATACTCCGATTAACTTATCCTGGATGAAACGAATTTGTTCGGCATAAGGAGAAGTCTCCCGGATGCGCTTTTCGACAATAGCTTTCTGCAGGGAATTAACAAACCGTAAAATCTCCTCTTTGGTCTTTGTCTTTCCATCCATATTGACAAACCGCCGAATGATACGCAGTTCTTCTGGAATGCGCTCGACCATTTCCGGCGGTGGAAGCGTACTGGCATCGTCGGTTGGTGCTTTTGGCTCCGGCACCTGATGCTCCCTGGTTTTGGCAGGCTGGAAAGGGGTATTCTGGCGCTGGGATGACGGCTTTTCCTTCTTCTCCCGGGATGGCTTCACTTGCTTACTCACATACTCGTTCAGCTTTGACAGATAAATGTCGATAGCCTTGTGTGTGTTTTCTCCTTCGTGGTAGGACTGCCAGGTTTGGCCATTGTCCGTGGCCTTAACCACAAATTCATGACCCTTTTGAAGTGGTTCAGGGAGGGAAGGAAGATCAAGGCGGTTAATCTCTTCAAAATAATTGTCTATGGTGATCATACGCGTATGTTTTGATTAGGCGGCTGCCAACAATTCCAGTTCCAGGACCAATGCTTCCGCCTCCAGCTCCAACAGTCGGATATTAACCAGCTTGGCGGGCTGCTTTTCTTCCGGGGGCGGCAGTTCAATCGGCTTACGGTTGTTATACCGGATGGAGCCCGTTTTCAGGTTCTTCGTTTCGGACGAATGGATGGTGATGGAACTGCCGTGATTGTTCTGTAATACCTCGACGAATTGGGCAATATTGCGTTCCGGCAGCATAGCCACCATTTTGTCGGATACTTTTTCGAAGTTGTTTTTTTCCACCAGGGGTAGTAGGTCCTTATCCAGGTAGACATCGCCGCCCCTGGTCCGTGCGGCCGGAACGATGATCTTGAAGTGGTCACCTGTCCGGATGAAGGAGACCCCGTTGTTGGTCGTCAGATTCTTTCCATGCACCAATGATTGGATGATCGGTAGGGCCTTTAGGACGGGCACAATGACTTTATCCTGTACTTCCTCCCCAATAGCCCAATGTTCCGGCATCAGGATCCCCTTTTTGACCCGCCCCTCAAGGGTGGTATAACTGACCAGCTTGCCCTTGCCGTCACTAAAAGCCTGCAATAGATTGCCCGTAATGATATGGCGAATCCTTCGATCTACGTTGTTATCCCGGGTGTAGGTCTCCCAGGACTTCAGCAGAGTCGGAAGATCGGGTTGGGCCACGTCAGCGCTCACCCCAATAATGGCGTTAATGGTCTCCGAATAAGAGGCGGGTATGGCCAGATACTTCGAGCCGTTGGCGATGGCATAGCGGAGCTTAATGGCGGAAGGGGCATAGGGGTTCTTTTTCTTCCGGTCGATCATAAACCCCAGGAAGACTGCGGGCACTAACTCATTTCCGCTCTGATAGGTTTCGACGGGGTAATGGAGGAAACGACCCACGAAAAAGAATTTAAAGATGCGTTCCAGGTAGAGCTTGCGGTTGGCCATGATCTTGACCAAATTTTGCAGCTGAGCTTCACTGGCGACATTCAGTTCCTGCTTTCGGTCAGCTATCGCCCGCAGCCAAGCCTGTTCGCCCTGCTGTTGCTGAATTCGCTTGATCTTTTTCTCGTCGGGTATTTCCTCGATCAACTGGTCATATTTGGTATGAACCTCGGCCCGTTCCTCGTCCAGCTTTTCCCCGATGGAGGCCTCATAACCCGCCATCAATTCCTGTTGCAGGACACGGGCATCCCCGCCTTTAAGATTCTCTGCCAGCAGGTTTTCCAATTCGACCACGGTGAAGGGCTTTTTCAGCACATTGGCGCGAACGGTTTCCAGCACGCTGTCATTGCCGAAAGCGCTGTCCCCTCCCTTGCCCATCTTGATGACCTTGGAGGAAAGGGTTTCCGTCTCCAGGTTCATCGCCTCTACCTCCAGGTCATATTCCCCGATCTGGCGGAGGTAATCCACATAATCGTCGTACCGCTGGGCAATCTCAATGTAAAAGTCTTCCTGCATTTGGGTCGATAGGACAGCCACCCGGCCGGACACCTTCATGGCCGCGTCCTCTAAAGCCCGACTATCGCCGGCACCGCTGTCAGACCCCGAACGTTCCAGGTAGAGCGGGTCATCCAGCAGTCGGTTGACAACCCGGTTTTCTGACAAATATTCCATCACGATCTTGTCGCCATACTTATTCAGGAAGTCCGGTACGTCCAGTATTTTGGCCGATTGCTTTTGGTTGGACGTCGTGTTCGCATCCAGGGATTTCAGTTTTTTCTGTAGCATCATCATCAGCCGCTTCTCGGCGGGAATGGCGGAGATGAGATAATCGTATACCGGTTGCAGAATTTGCCCGGTCCGGTTGATACGACCCCGCTTCTGGACTTCCGTGGATATATCCAGCTCGGCCTGGAGCACGATCATGACCCGTTGCTTTACTTGCTCCTTCGGTACTTTCGCCGTAGGCAAAGCATGGGCCGATGCCCCGGTGGAGCCAGATTGATTGATCATGAGCACGTCTACCTCGTTGTTATTGAAGCGCCGGAAAGCGTCGTTGGTATTGATGCGCTTGCGCCCCATCACCAAGGCTTTGCTACCCTTGGCGTTCAGCTGCAATTCATATTTACGGCCCGTTACTTCTGCCACAGAATAACCGGCTTGTTGGAGGCGGCGGATAATCACGTCAATGGGGGAGATGGTAATGCCGGTGGATACGGCCTGTATCTTTTCCTGGATGCGGTAATATTCCGCCTGGGCCGCTGCCGTAAAATCGCTAATTGAAAAATGTTTGTGAATGGGTCGCCCGTCAACGTCCTTTTCTGTATACCGTAAGACACCATCGAGGCCTCGCCTCAGCACTTCACTAAAGTCTGCATTGATGGTACCGCCTTCACTGACCGGCAACCCTTGCTCGGTTTCGATGCTCTCGATGAAACTGCCCATGGTGGAGGCAAAGGCAATGACCGGCTTCTTGCCTTCCTTTAGCCGTTGGATGGCTTTTTCTGCCACGGCCTTCGCTTTGAGACTGAATAGCATTTGATTGATGACCTGGAACACTTTGGAAAAATAGGGCTGGTTATCTACGCCAGCCTGGGAAGTCCCTTCCCGTATCTCGACCTCTTTGCCTTCCGCCACGGCAATCTTATCCAGCTCTTCCACTTCTTTATCGACGTAATCGCTCTGGAAGGCGATAATGTCGCGCAAGATCTCCGTGATGTTATCGGCAATGGCGCGGTGTTCGGGGGCCTTGTCCTCCAGGGTAAGGTAATTGACTTCTACCCCTTCGAAGCTGCGCTCCCGTCGGATCATCTGCCCTTCGGCCACCAGCTGCGCCGATAAGACTTCCTGCAAAGCCACTCCGCCGCGGGTGATGGCCTCCACTAGCTCGTCCCTACTCATATTGCAATCGCTGATGGCCGTTTTCATCGCATAGATCGGCATGTTATCCGGTCGCTTGGCAAAAGTGGCGGACAGGAAGACGACGCCCTTGGTCCGGGCTACCACGCCCTGCAGGAACTCACCGGTATTGGAGGAGCCACTGGCATTGTGCGCTTCATCCAGGATAAAGATGTTGCCGTCTGCTATGGAAAGCAGGAAATTCGGCTTGACCGGCTTCTTTTCTTTCGAATTAAACTGCGAATAGGTGCCGACGACAAAATCATATTTGGCGGGTACTTCCCGGGCTGCAAAGACGGCCTCCTGTTCGGTGACGGCGGGAGCCTGGTAGACCACGTTTCCTTCCTCGTCTTTAATATCGGTCTTGGATTCCCGACCGTTGATGATAAACGGGCGAAACTGACCGGAGCCGATCGCGGATAAGTCCCGGTAAATGTCGGAGAAAAGGTTGGCCTTTTCGGTTAGAAAAACGGGTTTCAACCCTTGCATGATCCCATAACGGATCATGGCGGCCGCTACCCGGCCCTTGCCGATGCCGGTTTGGTCGCCGATGATCATACCCTGTCCCTTGGCTTCGATGTTATAGATCGCCATGGCCACCGCATCGATCTGCTCCGCGGATAGTACCTTGGTAAGGGCAACCTTGGTAGGATAGTGCAGGCGGTGCCGGACAAAATTGTCCATATCGCCGCCCACCTCGGTGTTGATCTGTTGGACCGCTTGCTGAGTTTCAAAGGCCATGCTGTCCGGTACTTGGGTGTTAAGGACTGTCCCTGATGCAGAGGCAGGCATGTAGGGCGCACCCAGCGTCTCATCGGCAATGATCACTTCCCACCCGTATTTTTGCGTTCGCTTATATACACGTTTTAAATCTTTTTCCGGAAAGGATATTCCTATGATGACCGTCCCTTTGTCATTTTTCACCGATCGATCCGGTCTGAAATGAAGTTCAGACTGCAAGACGCCCGCATCCCATGCCCAAGTGGTATAAGTGCGAGTCTCCGGGTGATGAAACAGCAGGATATTGCGAAAATCCTTCACTTTGATAGCCCAATACCGTTCAAATTCCTCTACATCTGCCGGGGTATGCGCCTTTCCTTCCTTCATTTTCCGGGCCCATAGTTCGGCGTCCATGTTGTCTATGTTCGTGCCTTTCTTATTCTCGACCAATAGTACCATTTGTCTGGCGGCGACCAGCTGCCGAAGGTAGACTTCCCGGGCAACCTTCGAAATCCCGGTCATAAGTGTGTAGGGCTCGCCGGTCACTTTGATGATACCTATTTTACAAATTTGTGCGACCGTTTCTGCATCGCTCTGGAAACAGGTATAGGTTTCTGGCGTTTCGAATAAAATGATTGCCTCCGGGTATTGTTTTTTTAATTCCTGGAAGTACCGGTACATGAAATCGTAATCTACATCGCCGTTGTCGTCGATGTAATCGCTGTTGTTCCCAGCATCAAATTCTCCCAGGTCAGCAATTTGCAGGAGTTCCAACTCAAGGGCCAGGGCTTCCGCTTCGAGTGATAATGTATCTTTCATGGGAGTAGGATTAGGAATATGCGCAATTATCCGGTCAAATAGTTCATCAAAACTGTGCACCACTACATCCCGGTTGGGATTGTATACGGGTGCATTGCCGGAAGGAACCGGTTTTCTTCCAGCGATCAAGATCAGCCGCACGTCAAAAGCTGTTCCCTGGCGGGAATATAGGCGGTGGCCGTCGATATTGATCACATCCATTACATGATACCGGCTATAGAGGTAATTGAAGAAGATGCGGTTCCGCCCGGCCTGGACCCGGCCCTTGTTATCCCAGCGGGTATGCCCGCCGATAATGATGGCCGCTCTTCCGGTAGCAGCCATGGTATCCAGCGCCCGGAGCGACATGGCCTGCTCCAGCGTATGAATGGGGAAGCTGTCGTACAGAACGGCCTTATCCAGCTTGCCAAAAGGCGGATTGGTGATAACCGCCTGGAAAGTCACCTTCTTCCCGGAAAAGGGCTGACTGGCATCCTGTTTCCATACTTCCCGGAAGCCCTGCGTTTGTAGGTTGTTGTTACGCACATTATCAATTTCATTGACGACGAAATGATCCGGAGTCCCGGCAATGGTCAGCAGCCCGTTACCGGCGGAGGGTTCCAAATAGATGGCTCCTGGCTGGGGATGGTCGATGCCACAAAATACCCCTGCCAGATAGCCAATCGGAGCAGGGGTAGAATATTGTTGCAGCAAAATGCTATGCGAAGTCCGGTGCGATAGGTTGACCTGGGAGTCATACAGCCTGACAATGCTGTCGAATCGCTCCCGAATGGTTCCAGGACTGTGCGCTAATTGCCGCGCCCGGTTGACAATGGCTAGTTCCGTGAGTTCCTTGACCAGGGTTTTATCCGTAATGCCGAAGGTGGCTGCCAGCTTTTCCAGGGACAATTTGTTGTATTCTTTGCCCTCTTGTAAGGCTCCTTCCATCCGGGCGACAAATTCGCTCGTTTGGTCGGCTAGTTTGCGGACTCCTTCCAGGCCGTCAAAGCCGTGCATCGCCATGGAATAATAGCTATCACGGGTAATGATGTAATGATCTATCAATAGAATATCACAAAGCGCCGCCGCCTTTTTGAGCTTTTTAGTCAGGGTATTATCGGCCTCGCTCGGCTTGGCTGTTCCGGAGGGATGGTTATGGGCGATGATCATGGACAAACAGCCACATTTCAATGCCGTTCCCAGGATAATCCGAATGTCCACCATTACTTTGTGAATGCTTCCCCGCGTATGCCTGTAGTAGCCTAAGATGTGGTTGGTGGCATTCAGGTATAAGATGATGACTTGTTCCTGCAGATCAATATCCCCTTTGTCGAACGTGCTACGAATAAAGTTCGCCACGTCAACGGGTTCGGTCAACTTGCCCAGGAAGGGTTTTCCGGATTCCCTCGAATAGGACACCTGGATTTCCGGAACGTCTATTTCAGGAAGGTCGCCGAGCACGATCTCACGGATTTCAGGATAACGCATATTCATTGGTTAGGCGGGGATTAGCCCATTGATGAAATCCCGAAGTAAAAGTGCGGAGCCCAATTGCGGATCATACACGTCCCTGAAACGAAAAAGGATATTCTGCAAGGGATTACCGGCATTGATCTCGATCATATCTTCCCGGACCACGCTGACGCGCTGTATCGACCGCTTCATCAGGAGCAATTCGCCGCCCTGATCGCTTACAAAGCGAATACTTCCGCCGTTATCTGCAATTTGATACGCCATGTTATTCGGTGTTGTTTCGTTTCTTTCGATTTTCGACAATGGTTTCCCCGATCAGGGAGCCGACAAATCCGCCCAGGATGATATACGTCGAGGTATCCTTCTGCATCTTGCGGGCATACCAATAGGCCAGTAAAGAGGTGACCAGGGTGGTGGTGGACACGATGGTTTTTTCCTTCATGGTTAGGGGTGGCTTAGGTAATGCGTCACAAACAGGGTGGCCAGTACCAGTCCGATCGTTTGGACCACGCCCGCCCTTTTCTGCCGCTTGATCTGCTTTCGAAGTGCCGTATTTTCCGATTGCAGGGCTTGTTGCTGTTGCAAAGAGGTCATAAAAGAAGTTTGCAGCGCCTGATATTGTTCTTTCTGCACCCCAAGCGTCGAATCCTGGTTAGCGACCTGCGCCTCCAGATTGTTGGTCACCGTTTCGTATAAGCTGTCCTTGACGCTATCGCTGACCATCAGGTCTTTTACACTGGTCTGCAAGGAATCGCAATGGCTTATTCGGGCGACCGTGTCGGCCATGATCGCCGGCGACCGGTCTAAGAGGTCGTACACTTGCCGCTGCAAGGCACGATTGGTTTGTTTGACTTTATGCAGCGCGGTCTGTGTGGTTTGCAAATCCGTCTGCAGGTGCCGGGTAGCCGTGCCCAGGGAATCGATGGTCGCTTGAAAGTGAAGTTGGGCAGTGGTGGCCTGTTTCTGTATGGTAGCCGATGGAATGCGGGTAATGGCGGGTATGGATCCTGCGCGTCCGCACCCGCTGAACAGCAAACAGCCATAGAAGCCGAGGATAAAGCCTACGCATAACAGCGCGAGATAGGTGTATCGATTGGCAAAGGTTAACATGGATGACAAATTGAGGAGTTATGAATAGGGTTAGGCGCTGCCTTTCGGGGTGTCGGAAGGTGGGCAACGTTTTTCCAGGGAATAGCCGAAGCACCCGGCACCGACAAGGCTCACAAAGGAATAGAACATAAATTCCGGAATGTCCAGGCGGAAGAATTGGCGGGCTATCCAGCTCACCAGGATGGCAGCGATAAATAAAAGGACGACTATTTCCCGCAGGCTGTAGCTGCCATTTTTATCCTGGAATAGTTGCGAAAGAAAGGTTTGAACGTTTTTCATGTTTCTGTTTTTAATAGTTCATAGGTAATAAAAGCTGCACCGGCACTAATAGCCAGGCTGGTGAGTGCGACAACTACTTTTTTTTTGCTTCGCGGATAAGCGCCCGCTCATCGATCAAGGTGTACGTAAAGACATTGCCGAACAGCTGCCGGTGACGATGGCATAGCTGCATGAACAGGTTAAAATCGGCGATGTTGGCAAACACCTGACAGCCCGCCGAAAACTTATCGACGTACTTGGTGGTCCCTTCCGCCAGCGCATGGTGAATGTTAATGCCGAACAGGCCCGTGTCCTCTTTGCCATTCAGGAAGTCGAGTACCGCTTTGCGGTCATACTCCCGCAGCACGGTAACCGGTCGGACCTGTACCAACGCTTCATACTTGCCCCGGTGCATCCCGATGGCGTGAGATCCCGGGTATTGGCCCGCTTTCAGAATGGCAGTGCCTTGCGGGTTCAGCGGATTTTCCAACCAATAGGTGCCGGGATCGGTAGTGGCCGGAAATTGATGCAGCTGCCAGTTGCCATCGGGGGTTTTATAGAAGACATGGAGGAAATCATCGAACAGATTGGGCTGAATGCTATCGGCCCGGATACCAACGATATTCAGTTCATACGGCCGGCTGAACTCCCGGTATCCTTTGTCGGCTAGGGTCGCCTGGATGTTGTTGAGTGACATAGGGTATGTTGTTTAGATAGGAAATAGCGATTTGATCAATAGATGTAGCGGACGCAGTAGGTTGGGACCAGGAAATACTGCCCCTGGTTTTCGAATAAAGTATAGTCCAGTCGTTTGCTGATCTCGTTACCCAATACCACGCGGGCCGGGACCTGTACTTTCCGCTCCGCGTTTAACCACACGGTAGCGGGTCGGACGGTGATGATCGGCAGGCCGCCCAAACCCGATAAGCTCCACCTATTCCCATTGAACTGCAGCCCGATGCGTAAAAATTCATATTTGATTTGCTGCTGTTGGTCGTCACTGGTAAAGGATCGGAGCAGGCCGTTGACAATCGTTTGCCGCACGCCGTCCAGGCGGTACGTTCTAAACACACTGTTCGCTGCGGCATAATCCGCTGTCGTATTCATTTTTTTCAGCAGGGCCATAACCGTCGCAAAGTCCCGCGTTTGGGCAGCGGTATAGAGATCGGCAGCAAGGGAAGCGCCATCCGCTGGCGTGGCCTGTATCAGCACGTTGAACGTGCTTTCATCGACGGAGCCGGGCAATCCTACCTTCTTTAAAGCGGCGGCGGTTTCAGCACCGAATCCGCCATCTGCCCCATGCTTCGGAAGCAGGGATTTACCGTATTTGGCGATCAACGCCTTTTGCAGCAGGCGCACTTTTGCTCCTTTGCTGCCTCTGCGGAGCGGAAAGTCGGCATCATCGGACGGAAGCGCCGCAGCAGGTGCAGGGGACGGCTTCGGTGTGGACCGGGCGGAAGAAACAGGAGTGGACGGGGATACGGGCAGTGTATCCATAGCCGCGGGTAGTGCTGTTTTCACGAAGCTGTCCAGGTCGCTGGAAGAACTGTAAGCGTTCCCGCCGGTAGGGTTACTCCCTTTCTTTTTTTGGTAGAATTTCCAGCCAAAATAACCCAGGACCCCGGCCGCTCCTACGGCAATGGAAGTCAAAATAATCTTCTTTTGGTGTTGCTTATGCGTCAGGCGCTTCTTTTCCATACAGCATGATTAGGGTTTGTCAGATATTATTTTCATATAGAAAGGGTATTCCCAAAATTCCAGCTCACTGTGCAGATCGCTATCCAGGTCATTACCATAAAGATTCTTGTATACAGCGGCCAGTTGCCGGTACGCCCCCTGGGTCGGTATTTCCATAAATACCGCCTTGATCGCTTTTTCATCCGTACCCGGAAATAGGCCATAGGTGATGTCAAAAGCCGCTTTCAGCCGTTGCGCCCAGGATTGGTATTGCGCCAGGCTCAACTGCAGGGCCGCCGGGGCATTTCCTTTGGCTGGTTTGGCGGCGAGAATGGCCAGCATCTCATTGTACACGGTGGTTTTTAGATCGTTTTTCATATCCAGCATGAGGCTGCGATTATAGAGCCGCTGGTAGGAGTTGATGATTTGCTTAAATTCCGCGACACTCGGCACGGCTTGAATGACTTGCCGGAGGGCGGGCACATCGACGCCCCACCAGCCATTGTTCTCGAAGGCCATGCGCAGCTGCTGCGCATAGGCCGCCGGGTTGCCGGGCTCAAAGGTTTTCTTTTGCTCGGATGTAGATACGGCCTTGCGGATGAGACTGCGGCCCAGGAAAAAACTTCCGCCTATCACGATCATGCCAAGCAGGGAGTACTGTAGTTTTTCTTTAAACGTAAACCTATCGGGAGGATAGACGGAAGTAGGGGGCATAAGGGGTGGGTTAAGGGTACGAACGCAAACGGACCAATTCGGGACTAGACCTTCAGGTATTTTTTGGCCAGGGCCGTTTTAACCGGATCGTGTTTGATCATATGCGCCAGCTTCGTCAGCTCCTGGACGGTCAACCCCGAAGCCAGGGCTGTAAGAGCGGTCATCTTGGCTTCGGCTTCTTTTTCTTCCTTCGCTTCGATTGTCAACTCATAATTGAACTTTTTCATGATAAAGGGTATTTAAGATTAAGTAATTCAGCAACGGTTTTCAACGTCTCGGGTGTTTCGGCAAACCGGGCCAGGATTTGCATGACCATTTCCAGGTCAGGCTGCTGGAAGGTGGTTTCCAGTTGGCGGAGGGTATCCATATACCGGAGCTGCTCAGGCGCCAGTGTCGCGGCGGCATTCTGCCGTTTCCGGAAGGTAGCTTCGGCCGCGGGTTCGACGGTAAGCAGGCCGCTCTTGTCCAGGTTGTCCTGTTCGATCAATCCGGCTAGGGCTTCCCCGCCCGGTATTTTTTGTAACAGCTGCGGATTGCGGCGAACAAACCCTTCCAGGATAACCGATACGATCTCTATACCTTTGATCTGCTTGCGTTCTCTACCGGCTCGCACGTCCTCCAATTCCCGGCGAAGGTCATCGGCTTCGTCCTCCGACTCTTTTAATTCCACACGGGTACCTTCCAACTCTTTCCGCAAAGCTTCCATCTCATACTCCTTATCCCGGGCGGCCAGCTTTTCCTGCAGGATGGTATCTATTTCGCCCAGCGCTCCGCTGGATTTATCCAGTCTGCTGGGTTGCACCGTGAAACAGAACTGATCATTGCGGGGCGATAAATTGGAGTTGTAGACCAGGATGCGCACTTTCTCCGTATCCTCGTCCATGTACTGCTCATAGGTATCAAACTGCGTCACATCGTCTGTCTTGGGTACGACCTTCAGGCCATCCACGAATATCTCGTACAAGCGGGGCTGCCCCTTTCCTGCCATGTCTTCCAGGTAATGCTTGAGCTTATCTACTTTGAACTGATCGAATTTTTGTTGCGTGACGGACATAGTGGGTTAGGTTTTTGGAATGATTTGAATAAAGCGAACATGATTGGCGAAAATGGAATAGTTGGTGACACGGATCGTTCCCCGGTGTTCATACTGCATCTCATTGGCACCGTCCTCTGTAACATCAAACACCCCTACATCGCTGTGGACGCGTACGTCCGTTGGCGGTTCCACCAGGATAAACAGGTCCGTTTGGGCCAGCAGGGTGCGCCCTTCGCCGGGCTGTAGGCGCAGGTGTCGAAAGCGGAGGTAGTAATCCGTCTGACACAACTCCGACATGCGCCGGGCAATGTATTCCAGTGCCAGGTTGGCCGTCATACCCTTGCTTTTTCAATCCACAAATAGACGTGTACGAAGTAAGGGTCACTATCTGCGTGGGTGTTACAATACAGCCCTTCCACAAAATCCGCCTTCCCGACATGGACTTCCATTTCATGCCGCTTTCGGCAATGCGTCCAGATACCGGGCCCCCAATACCGAAAGCCGATGTTCTCCCCGAAATGAATATTCTTGTCTTTATACAACTCGCCCTGGTAGAAAATGCCACCACAATTCGGAATTTGTAAGGTCAACCGGCCAAATCCTTCATTGGACCGCAGTTGAAAATGCGGGTCAATTGGGCTCACGGGCAGCGTAACCTGCCCTTGGTCCGGCAGCATACCAAATTCCACCCCGATGATGCGCTGCAAGTTATGCGGCAGCCGGATTTGAAAGTATTCCATCTGTCCCAGACGGGTAACAGGAATAGTCAGAGCGATCGCTTCTTGTTGCATGGTTAGGGTTCGGTGGTTTCACAATCCAGGTAGAGGCTCACCCGGTACGCCACAAAGGGAGCACCGTCATAATTGGTATCCTGGTAGTCGATCTTGACGTGTCCATTACCCGGCGGGATACCGCCCAGGTCATAATACCGATCGTTGGGCGACACATTCAGTCCGGACATGAGCAGCTTGCTTTCATATTCGGTGGGAAATATCTCTTCCTTGTTGATCTCCACCCGTTGTGCCCCCCGGTAATACAGCAGGTCATCCCGGTCGGAGGTAAACAGCAGCCCTTTGATCTGGGTGATCGTCTTATCCAGCTCAAAGGTCTTCGAATAGCTGACGCTGGGAACAGTGACCAATATATCGTATCGTTTCTTAACGCGTGTGTACATGATAAATGGTTTAAAGAAGCGGGAGACCTTACGGGGTCAGCCCGCTGTTGGCCCTATGGATAGGCCGTGGTTAAGGGGTCGTGATCGTACCATGCAATCCGGCATACAGGTAGGTATTGGCCGGTATACCGTTGGTCGTACCCAACTGCACGGTGAGTTCGATCAGGATGTCATCCAGGATCAACCGGGGATTGGCCAGCTTATAATAACCGAGCGGCATGTTATGGAAATTAGCGGTCTTGAAAACGACATTGCTGGTCTCCGGGAAGATTTGCTTTTTATTCGCCTTGAGGTCGGTCTCCCCGGTGGCCAGGGCGGGAAAGGTCTCTATTCCGGTAAAGCTCGTAGACATGATGTTATCAACCGTGGCATCGGCGGAAGTACCGGCCAGCAAGACCACTCCGCTGACCAGCAAAGCCTGGTTCTTCGGCAGCTTTGCGTTGGAAATATTGCGCAGACCAATCTGTTTATCATCCTGGGTTTCGAACAGCTTGATGGTTTTGGAATTGACCTGCTTGATGGAATAGATAACCGTATCGGCCAGCCGGAGATCGCCTTTCGATAAGCCGTCTTTGATGTAAGAAGGCAGTTCGGCAAAATGCTTTTCCATTTCCGCGCGGGAACCCCGGCTGGACATCCCGGTGCTGGAAAGCCTATTGATGGCCCGTTGACGCTGGATGGGATTCATCTTGCGCAGGGCCCCGAGCAACTCGTTGTTTTCCGTTGCGTCCAGCCCGATCAGCGCCCCGGCATTGTTATAGTCCTCGATGCCTTCAGATAATACTAACATAGGGTGATTTTTGGTAGTGGTGAATACGGTTGTCCGTTGGGTTTAATAGAGCCGGTCTTCTACTTCGCCGACGGGGGTGTCGGGCAGGTCGCCCGCTATCTCCGGCAGATCGCCCGTCATCTCCGAAAAGTCTGCGGCAGTACCCTGGAATTGCAGGGCGCTTTGCGCCAGTTGATTTTCGATGTCGCTGAGGGCCGCGAGGTCGCCATTGATGGCCTCTGGATAGGTGAAGTATTGTACTTCGCCGATACCGGCGGTGGTGGCGGCGGGCATCAGGGACTTCGGCTTTAGGAATCTATCCAGGTAGAATTTCTGCGAAAAGGAATCCTTATAGGCCATCAACCGGTCCTTGACCCCGTCCATGCCCTCCAGGCCATTGGTTGTCCCGGAGTTTTGAAAACCGTTGGAGGCCATCATGCCAATGCCGATCAGCTGGACATAGCGATTCTTCATGTAGTGTCCGGCGCCAGTGACCAGGATACCGGCCAGCAAAGAAGACTTACCGATAGCGGCACCAGCCAGGCCGCCGCCAACCACTCCGATCAGCAGATCTTTACCGGTCTCGACGGCCGTATGAATCACAGGGTGTTGAATGGACGCGTCACCTAATCCATGCAGCGAATGCGTTTTCTTCTTAGGCTTTCTATGCGCATGTCCGGCGGGGTGTTTTTTACGTTTCGACATAATCTGATTTTTGAAGATGATAGAGGGACCGCTTACAGCAGCGCGACGGCTTTTTTCGGCGGGTGCTTTTTGGTTTTTCGGTGATGGTTTTTCGGGTGCCGGTGAGGTGCCAAACCGGCCATCGGCGGGCCATTGGGATGGGGTTTGGCTTTTAATAGGTGCATACCGATGGCCAGCAAGGTCAACCCGCCCGCACCGATCGCCACGGGCTTGAGCCAGCTCTTATTCTTTTCCCAAAACCCTGGGCGAGCGACGGGCGCTGTAGGGCTGTCCGTTGGTATTCCGGGCTCGGTGGCCATCACGGGCGTGGTAAGGGCGGCGGGCGGCGGCGAAGCTCCTGGGTCAGTTGCCGGTATGCTTTCCTGGGCACTCACCGGGGCAGGAGCCGGATTGTAGGCTGCCGGAGCCGGGTTGTACACTTCAGGAACCGGGTACGCTCCACCCGGTACGGCAGTCCCGGAGGATCGGGTGATCGTTCGTTGACGCCTAACCATTGGGATGGGAGCCGTTGGAGCGGGAGTGGTCGCATCGGATGGGCCGGTATTCTCCTCCGGAGTAGTATTGGTATTTTTGTCGGCTGGTGGGGCGGGTTGGCGGCTGCCGCCAAACAAATTACCGACCTTTTTCAGCGCCTTGGCAATGGCGACAATAACTCCCGAGGCCGCTGTTAAGGAAGCCAGGGTGGCCGGTTCGCCGAGTTCGCCAAAGCCTGTCAGCCCCTGGAACGTTCGGTCGTTCTCGCTGTAATAAATCTCGGGGCCTAATAATTGTTGCAAGGGAGTATTGGCGCTCTGGTAGTCAATGTCCCCGAAATCCAAGTCGCCTAGCCCTGCGATGACTCCTTTGTCCTTATTGCCTTTTCCTTTCAGGATGGCCTTTTTCAAATTGTTGAGCTTGCCGCCCGCGCCATAAAAAATGCTTTCCAGCTTCTTGCGGACCGAGATCAATTTGTTGAATTTCTGGCCATCGATGCCCTTGGCGGTCGCCTGGGCAGGAGTCAGGTAGCTCCAGCGAAGTTGTTTAGCTACTCCGGCAATGTTCAGCTTCATAGCAGCCAGGATGCCATTACGTAGTAAGATAGTGGCGGGATTGAATTTGTTGATCTTATTCAGGAGGCCTTTGAGCCTGATCTTGCCCAGGTCGCCCAATCCGGTTACCGGTCCGGTGAGAGAGTCGGCTGCATCGCCAACCGTTGGATCATAATCCTCCAGGCCATTTAATAATTGTAAATCCATGGGATAGTCTTTTTTTGCGGAATAAGGCACTTCATAGTCAAAATCGTTGGTCACGCAGTCGATGATAATTTCACCGGTGGAAGTCGGCACGACGGGGTAGATGTGCTGGAAGTGATCCTGTCTATACTTTGTTATCCGCAGGATATGTGGAATGGAAAGGTTAAGGAGGATGCTGGAAATAAAAACGGAGTAACAGTCACAATCTACCCCTTCCCGCCTGTCGTGCCAGGCCCGAGCCGGGCTTCGGATTTGCTCGTAGCCATTTTGATCTTTCCTGTATTGGATATGACCGTAGACAAAGTGCCAGATATTGGAACAGGTTTCGTACAGCGAATCACCCTTTAGTTGGGTCGCAATGGCTTGGGTCTGGTCTAAATTACTATGGACCACTTTCGGAATAAAGGCTACCGTATCGGCCAGGGAGGCATTTTTGCGGATGGTGTATACACCGCCGGTTGCCGGGGGAAATAGCGGGTCATATTCGTTGCCGCTTTTTATCCATCGCTTACGGTTCGCTTCCATGGGGTCCGGATTAGGATTTTTACAGGGTTTAATTCTTTAGCGTGATTTCCTGGCTGTCGGCATAATTCATTTGGCTCCAACCCAGGTCAACTACCGTCGCTACTCTGACCGTGATCTTGACCGGCTTCCGATTCTCAAGGGAGTTGATGAGTACAGAGACCACCGAGAACACACTGGCTAACGGTACATCGATCAGGATTTTTTGAATGTTCGCTTCGCTGTAGGCTTTAATGGCGATGTTCTGGTTAATGATCTTCGAGCTGCCCAATACCGTGTCCTTATAGGTCAGGGTAACAAAAGGAAACTTCATGGTAAAACTGCCTGCGCTCGGGTTTTTGATCTGCACATCCGCCCGGAGGATCAGCCCGCTCAGGCTGATCGAGTCCACACTCACCGCCGGTGTAACGATCAGGTTGGCCTTTGTCCGGGTCATCTTCCGACCATAGGCATAGATCAGGACACCGCATCCGGCTGCGAGTGCTATTTTTGGCCAGGTGCTCATTGTTTTTTTGACCTTTTACGTTCGATAAAATCAGCGGTCAGTTTATACCCAAGCCAGATACCGCCGCCGATCAGGGCTTTAAGGGCATAGTCTGCCATTCCGGCAAAATCGATGTTCGCCAGGAAAATACAACCGGTCAGTAGGATGTTGCTTGATAATCGGTCCATAGGGAGATTGTCCGTTTTCATGAAATAAATGTTATTGTCCTCGGATTAATGGATAGCGATATGCGGTCGGCCGAATTTGCCCAGCATGATCTCCACTTGACCCGTGCTGTAATAAATACCACGCCTTTCTCCGATCTCTGCGCGGTACTCCCGTATCCAGCTGCGGAAGGTCTTATATCCTACATCGAAAATGATGCAGAGGTCCATCGTCCGGTACGGTTTGACAATGAGGTTGCCGTTCACGTCAAAGTATTTTTTGATACTACGCTTTGCCATAGGATTAGATTGTAAAATGACAATTGGCTACATATACCTGGAACAGCTGCAAGAGACCGGAAGCTTGCTTTTCGGTAAAATAGTCAGCCCAATACCGGAAGTTGGAAGCGGTGGGTTCTTCGCTAAATTCCAGGACCGCTTCCGCCAGGGCCTTCCACTCGTATTTGTAGAGGGGGAGGGATTCCCGAAGGGTTTTGACTTTTTGGTGGGCGATGCGGGTAGCGGCTAGACCTTTTGCGTTACCTCTGTCTAACCAGGCAGAAGGCAGGGAAAGCCCGTCACTGCCTTTCACAACCGATAATTTGGCCAGCAATACCCGCTCACAAAATGCAAGGAACGCTTGCCGCGGCTGCTTTTCCCGCCGAAGAAATTCTTTAATTTTGTCTTGTGCGGCAACTTGTTCCTTGGTAGAAAATTTAGTACAGTTCCATAATGTGGTATGTGCAAAAATCCAGGCAGAGAGTGCAAGTTTCTCCAGCGTGGCATCCACTTGTTTACCGCCTGGAATGATTCTCAATGTACGGTTGAAACGCTTGATTTTTTTCTTCTTGAAGTGTCCCATTGTTTTCATTTGGGTGATACGATCGGGTTGACCATACAAACCTACGATGGGCAAAAAGAGCCGTGTCACTTATCCGCACGATTGAGCAAGGTTTGACAATAAATAACAGAATATGGACAATTAGGGAAACGCATTCCCATCTTTTGTTCCGCGTGAAACCAAGGAATGTTATGAACGATAGTAAATAGAGAGGCCACTGTTTTTGGCAGCGGCCTTCTGTTACATAGATAGGAAAGAAAGTCAGATCAACAATAGCTGGGACTCTGCCCAACAATTATTCATCTTCTTCAATCTGGGAGGGTAACCCCAACTTATCAAATATGATCTCCACTTGGAGCGCTGTGTAATAACGCCCTACTTTCTCGCCGACGGCCACTTGATGAGCGTCGATCCATTGGACCATCGTTCGGTAGGCGACGCCATAAATGGAGCAAAGTTCCTTGATGTTATAGGGTTTAATTTCAATGGTGTTTGGTTTCTTCTTCATAGAGGTTCTAGGGGGTATGGTGATCAAAGGTTAGCGTGAACTAGCAATAAGGTACAGGCAATTGAGAAGCGACTATGGGTATGCCTGAAATGAGGGGGACCGTTTTTCGGTTTCGGCCATTCGTGGAAAGTGACCAGGGCCGCATATCGTGGCCAAATAGGGCCTTTTGTCATAGGTAGTATGAGGTGCGTGCATGGGGTGTCGGTAATGGGTAAGTCATTTCTTTACTACCGTTATCTAATGTAATATTTACTTTTTTAATACATATGTTAAATTTTCATCTAATACATGGCCTAAGTGTTTTTTTGCCGGGCGGGTGGTTGGTTGAAATAGGGAAATAGATCAGGCAAAAGATTGTAGCATAGCTAGTCACCGTGAAGAATAAATGGATAACTGTGTCAAATAAACGTTCTACCGTGCAAAAAGCACTTATTTCCGTGTCATCGCCTTCCTACGAATAACGTGTGAATCTTTATAACAGCTGTCGGAAGAGAAAAGGAAGGATTACGGATGGCATTACAAGCTAATGGAAGAAAGCGGATTCATCGGGATCTAACGGCTGCTGGTCTTGAAACCGGTCAGGATGGTAATGCCGGTCAATGCAATATCCAATGGCGTCTGCCAGCGAAGTGTTACCCGCATTATTCTCCATCCAGCAATCCTGCTCATCATCGACGAAAAATACAACACGTCGATCCTCTAGGAAAAGGGAGAAATAATAAAGACCGGGCGAACGGGAGACACCAACAATTCCTACATAAAGTTGGTCCTTGTGCGGGAAAACAATCTGGATACTTTCTATGCAATTCATAGCTACGGGGTTACGCCTAAAACTACTATCTGTTATTGAAATTATCGGTACGATTAGCATTAAGACATCATTAAAAGCAGATTAAAATTTCGCTGTCCTTATCTACTGTTTTCGAAAACAAGGCATTAAAAGACTGGTTTCTGGAAAGGAGAATGGGTTCTATTGGCTTAAAACTAGTCTCCTTGCCTGAGCTCGTTCAATCTCTTTTTCAGATCGAAAACCGTCTGCATTAATTGAAGGCGTTCTTCCAACACCTTGTGGTATTTTTTAGCAAGGTCAGTGTACTTTTTGTTGAGTTTGTTAACCATCTCGTGATCATTTTGTAAATTGTTATAACTGTCTTCCTGTTCTTTTTGTTTTTTTATCTCACTTAGCTCCTGGTCAAATGCTGTATAGAATTTTCTAAGGAATTTAATGGAAATGGAATGTCTTTCATTTTTATAACTGCTGTAGTATGATTTGGCTATTTGCATTCTCTCAGCAATCTCGCTGTCATTGTATGGAAGCAGGTTCCTGTCGTTCCTAAACTTTTCAATGCTTTCGTTATTGACTTTATAGCCCATTGTAATAAAAGTAATGTGAGGCCTTAGCTTAATATGTCGCCGGAGGTAAATCTCCGTTTTTGCTATCCTTAAATGTCGATGTTTTCAACGCGGCTTTTTCTACGTCAACCTCTATCTCCATTGTGTGGGTATTCCTTCCTTTAAGAGAAATAAAAACCCTATCGCCATTTTGCAAGGAATGGACAAGAGAATCTCTTTTCTTTACCGTGTTAAAATTTCTTATCGGAAGTTTTCTTAACAGCTCTTGAAGGTTAAAGTCATGCGGAAGGCCGCATGGCTCAATGAGGTAATGACCCTTCCTGTCTATCTTGCCGAAGTTCACTTTTATCCATGTATTGTAGAGATGATCGACATTATTATATAATGTGGTATACACTGCTCTCCCCTGTAAAAGATTGAACGCTTGTTGTATGGTAACACCTATTCCCAGAACTTCAGGAAGATAAATAATTGTCGAACGGTCCGCTTCCAGCCCAGTGATATACTGTAAGGTCACTTTATATTTCCGAAAGCGATAATACCGTATTACCGGTTCTCGTTCAAAATGGAGGGTAGCGGTGACGATCGTTTCCTTGTCAAATTGGTGGCTAAATTCCAATTGAAAGGCCCGGAACCCTTTAGCAACGTGTTGTACTATATCGTACATGATACCCTGGCGAGAAGCGAAGCCTAAGTGCCGAAGGCAATGCTCAAGGCCATTCAGATTTTCTGGTGTCATAAAATCAGCTATTAAAAATGGTTAGCTTCTTACTCCTACATACCCGGAAACCTTAACTACAAATTCTTCTTAGGAACTGAAAGCCAACCAATGACTTTCATCGCAATCTTATTTTGCTAAGTTTTCTTAGTTTTTCCTGCTATTAGAAAAAGGCGCCCGCAAGCTGATGATTTTGTGGAATGGATTAGCTCGAATATGCATCAGCCTTATGGTCTTTCCGGTGATTATATTCACCGGGTAAAGGTCGCCGCGAAGAAGACAACGCAATAGATTATCCTTTTCTCTGGCATTTTCCAATTCCTGGATGTTGTAATGGGATAAAGCGGTTTCTAAATCAAAGGTATAATAGAGGCCGGTCTTCATTAGTTTGTATTGACCATCCAGGTCTCGATTGGCAAAATCGAATTGCATCCATCCGTTGTATTTCTTGCCATAGTCATCGATAAACTGCTTGTAAACGGCTCGACCGTCCAGTAGATTAAAGGCTTCGACTGAAGTAATCGCTGTTCTATCTAGTATGTGAAAGGTATATCGCCTGTTTTTGTCTGAAGACCCGGAATATTGCAGTGTGGCTTCGTATTTATTGAGAAAATAACTATCATCTTTTCGGGACGCCCGAATATCCAGCAAGACGGACATTTTACACTCTTCAGAGTAGGCGGCTTCAAATTCATATGCTATTATCGGCTCGCCTTTTTCCATCATGGCCATTAGCTGAATGTCATCTACCTGCTCGTGTAAAAGCATTAATTCTTTTAATGTTCCCAGCAATTTGAAATATCGGTTTGGTTTCATGTCGGAAAAGTTTAAAGTCAAAAAATTAAGGCATGGAGTTCTTTCAGAATGATATTGATATTGTCAAACAGGTTGACCGTAGACTTCTGGAAGGGCCATCGTCGGATACCGTTACCATAGTTGGATAATTGTTTTAGTCGAACAACCCGGCAATTGGAAACGGCAACTATTTTCGAAAGGGCGGTCGAATAAATAACTCCGTCCTTTACAAACTGATGTGCCATCCACACACAGATATTGGTGGAATACACGATATAAGTGTGCAAAAAAAAATGGTCAAAGACTGCCAACGGCAACTCATGCCGCACGTAACAACTGACCACCTGGGGATTCCATTTTTCTTTGAAGATGGTTTTTGCCCATCCCAATCGAATTGTCAGGTCTATCCGGCCTAAATCCATAAAGGAATGATAGCGGTCATTGCCCATGTACCGCAGCACACAATCCCAGGGCATTACCCGGAACGATAGGACAGACAGGTCCGGTTTGCTATCTTTCTTCCGGCGCATTAGGGCCATCAGCATCATAACGAATAATCGAATGTACATTCTCATAGTAAAGTGTTTAAGTAGATGTGAATAAAATGGAGCCGGTATTACTATTAACCGGACTTCTCTTCCTTCTCTAGTTTTCATAAAGAATAGGTTCCCGGCGTCCATATAAGTTTAGAGAACCCCGTCCTTTCTGATCACTAGTTTGTGTCCTTCTTGCGAAACAATGATGGGGTCACCTATGTTAAACCCCAATTTTTCCAGCCACCGACCTTGAAGCCTTATAACGGGCACTGTTATATAGTTCCATTGTCCAATCCACCCGGTCGGATACACTTTAATTTTTCTGTCTTTCATATCATCAGTTTTTTATTGTTCTAAGGATAAGTCCTGGTACACCACGCAGTCTATAAGCACATGGAAATAGTCGCAAATAACCACCAACAAGGACGGCGATATTTCCTGTGCCCCGGCCTCCAGGTTGTAAAGCAGTTCTAGGGGAATATAAGTGTCTTGAGCCACCCGTTCGATGGTAAGTTGTCGGTAACCGCGCAGCGTTCTGAAGTTTTTCCCGATGAGTTTGAATAGCCTCTTTGACCGATCGCTGCGGTATCGTCGATTGCTCATATTGATATAAGAGGGGTAGTGCTCCTTTCGGGTGAAAGGAGGATAATGAAGGATATATATTATGGTGTAGCGGCGAAATGACCAGCAGAAAGGAGGAAGGTCATTTCGCATAACACAAAAGCGATGGCAACGGGGCATAGAACTGCCCGTCAGCTGAAGATAAGATACCAGCATGGACACTTACATTTAGGTTTAAACAATGTAAGTCCTCTAGTAAGCGGGGGCGGAGAAGGAAGAAATAATAAAGGGCGGGCCCCGTCTTACCACGCTGAGGCACCGCGAAGAGCCCGTAGTTGATAAGCTGATAGGGGCCCACCCTATAAGGTATAGAATGGGCTTTCACTATCATCTCAACTACATTGAAAATTTCGCGGTTTTCAGCATGAGACTTATAGCGAAGTCCTTCAGGTTAGTGAAGAACGTCAAAAATAGTATTTATTGGATGCCTATAAAGGCATCCAGTTAAACTTTAGCTAAGATAAGTAATTATTTAATTGATTATCAATGTTTTATGTTGTAAATTACGACCATAAAAGAAAGTGAAATACAACTGCTGGTAATCTCTTATTCATTTATACTAACAAACCCTGACCTATGACCGAAACACCACACCATGGCAGGAATGTGCGTAGCATTCGCCTGCTGCAAGGAATAAAGCAGGAATTGTTTGCCTTAAAAATGGACGTAACGCAACAGTATATATCCAAGCTAGAAAAGCGGAAAAAAATATCGCCCGACAAATTACAAGCCGTAGCGAAAGTGTTGGGTGTGCCAGTAGAGGCCATCGAGAACTTTCAGGATACTGCATTGCTTTATGGGAGAACACATCCTTATGCCACACAGCCATCGCAGTCGGTTAAAGAGGTAATCGACTATTTTAAAGAGGAGATAGCCAAGAAGGATGCTTTGATCATCGAATTACAATCAAAGCTAGCTGTATATAACAATAGCCATACGTTACCATGAATTGTAAAGAATTGCCGATAATTGACTTGCGGCGCAGGATGGAACGTACATTGTCATTTTATTCCTTTAAACCCTAAACTGATGGAGAACGATTTTCAATCGGCTGGTACAAATGACCCCAAGTTTACAACTCGCTACGTTCCTCTTAACCCCCGGAAAGAAGCCCTCACGCCACAAAAGTTGCGGGAATTGACCGGTGATGCTTCCATTGACGAGGAGGAAGCCATAGCCATCATTGCTACTATCCGTAAATTAAACACGCTTTTCTTAGAACTCAGTCAAATGGAAAATAAGCAGCAGGAGGAGAATACTATCATTACCCTGTCCCCTCCAACCATCAATCCTCACCCCCAAAATAAAGCAGCATGACAACGACAACCTTATCCAGCTTCGCGTCTTTCGGCCGGCAACCCAAAAGAATCGCCAAACCTATTGTTAGCAAACAGGCCGTTATTTATACCAGGGTGTCCAGTAAGGAGCAGGCCGATAAAAACCTATCCCTGGATACCCAACGTAAAACCATCGAAGAATACGCTCATAAACAAAACATGCCGATTGCGGCTTATTTCGGGGGTACTTACGAAAGTGCCAAGACGGACGGAAGAAAGGAATTTATCCGTATGCTCGAATTTATCAAGCGCAACAAAGCCACCGTCAGCCATGTCCTGGTTTATACCCTCGACCGGTTTAGCCGAACCGGCGGTGCTGCCATTAAGGTGGCCACCGATCTGCGGGAAAAGTATGGCGTGGTGGTCTTTGCCGTCACACAGCCGACCGATACTTCTAATCCCAGCGGGGTATTGCACCAAAATATACAGCTGCTTTTTAGCGAATTTGATAACCAGTTGCGACGTCAACGGGCCATTGCGGGACTGAAAGAGCAATACCAGAAAGGCATTTGGGCCAACAAGCCCCCTCAAGGCTATGATACGGTAGTCGTCAACGGCCACCGAAAGCTGGTGATCAATGAGGAAGGTAAAAAGCTCCGGAAGGCGTTTAT